>Ga0265293_10003733_pt1 | contig 27901 bp, 28 predicted proteins | sample Munlanlewell138R_FD_192505 | JGI IMG/M metagenome (GOLD analysis project Ga0265293, IMG submission 192505) | Leachate microbial communities from a municipal landfill in Southern Ontario, Canada - Leachate well 138R | ecosystem: Engineered > Solid waste > Landfill > Unclassified | place: Canada...
AGCTTCTCAAGAAATTCCTGCGGCAGATCAATGGCCGGCGTGACCACCGGCGTCTTCTTCTTGCGTGGCATACATGCTCCTTGGCAGCATCATGGTATGCCTCTCACACAAAATTTCTGACACCCTCTGTGGTAGAGCTTGCTGCGCTGGGCTGACAGGCACACCTCGATGTCACGCAAGCTCTCGCGGCAGGTCAGTTGCGCAAAGGCCAGCGCACGGAACTGTTCGGCGCAGGTCAGGGTACGAACGCCCTTGTCACCGCCGTAGCGAGCAACGCACCGGGTAAACGTCGTCCATGGCAGGAAGTCCATGAGCTGGGCGAACAAGGTCTTGCCAGTGTTCATGGCGATCTCCGAGGAAAGTTCGGAAAGCTGCCAGACCTACGCCGCGCCGTTCAAATCGACACCACCCTTCGTCGCCCGCAAAGCCGCGTCAGACATGGATCTCAGCGGATCGTGCTTCAATTAAACCGGACAGTAGTGAGGCGAGATCTCCCCGGGTAAGAACGCACTCCTTCCCCACACGACCGCCCGATTTACGTCACCGACCCTTGGCCACAACAGCTTCGCGGTCATTCGCCCGCTCGCCGTGATCGGCACCGCCTCGTATCGGGTTCTTGTCCATCGGCCCGCAGGTTCGATCCACGCTTCCTCCCCACGCTCGGTCACCCTCACGCAGTTGCGCTTCACTTCGCTCGCTGTGGCCAGCTCACGGGAGGACTTGCACCTCCAAGAGTGCGCCCGTGCCGGGCGCACGAACCAAAAAAACCCCGCCGAAGCGGGGTTTTCTGATCGCATCCGTGCCACGGCGCGGATGCCGATGTTGGTGCCCAGGGCGGGACTCGAACCCGCACAGCTTGCGCCACTACCCCCTCAAGATAGCGTGTCTACCAATTCCACCACCTGGGCAACGGGAACGGCGCGCCGGGCATGGCCGGATCACCGCGATGCAACGATTGTATCAGGGCGTTTCGTCGCCCTGCGCATCTTCCTTGACGTCCTCGACCGGCTGTTCGACGACCGGCGCATCGACCGCCGGTGCCAGTTCGACCACGGGCGCTTCGACGACCGGGACTTCGGCGGCCGGTGAGATCAGCGGTGCATCGGACACCGCCGGTGCTTCGCTGAGGCCGCCCATCACGCCGAGGTCGTCCACCGCCGGTGCCACTGTGCTGCTGCGGCTGGCGTACACCGCCATGCCCAGGCTGAGCACGAAGAAAATCGCCGCCAGCACCGCTGTGGACTTGGACAGGAAGTTGGCCGAGCCGCGCGCACCGAACACGGTGGCCGAGGCACCGCCGCCGAAGCCGGAGCCGGCCGCAGCGCCGGAGCCGCGCTGGAGAAGGATGAGCACGACCATCGCCACGGCGACGAGTACGTAGAAGACATTGACGAGCGTCAGCAGCATGTGGGCATTACTCAGGCCGCCGCACGGGCGATGGCCAGGAATTCGGTTGCGTTGAGAGAGGCCCCGCCGACCAGCCCGCCGTCGATGTCGTCCTGGGCGAACAGGTCGGCGGCATTGGCCGCCTTCACGCTGCCGCCGTACAGGAGCGGAAGCGAGTTGGCCATTCTAGCATCCCAGGAACGGATTTCGCCACGGATGAATGCATGGGCGGCCTGCGCCTGCTCCGGCGTCGCGGTGCGGCCGGTGCCGATGGCCCAGACCGGCTCGTAGGCGATGATGGCATCCTCCAGGTCGGCCGGCGCGGCGCGGTCGAGCAGCGCGCGCACCTGCTCGCGCAGCACCGCTTCGGTTTGCCCGGCCTCGCGCTGGACCAGGGTTTCGCCGACGCAGAGCACGGTGGACAGGCCGCCGCGCCGTGCGGCGAGGAACTTCTCCGCCACCTGCACTGAGGTTTCGCCGTGGTACTGGCGGCGTTCGGAGTGGCCGACCAGCACGTGCCGGCAGCCGATGTCGCGCAGCATCGCGGCCGACACTTCGCCGGTGTAGGCACCCTGCTCGTGCGCGCTGACATCCTGCGCGCCGAAGGCCAGCGCGTTGCCGGCATGACGCTGGATCAGCTCGGCCAGATAGACCGCCGGCGGGAAGATCAGCATCTCGACGCCGGCCGGCACGCCGCCGGCGGCCAGCGCGTCCAGCAATTCGTGTGCGAAGCGCCGGTCGCCATGCATCTTCCAGTTGCCTGCCGCCACCCGTTTCCTGCCCATGCCCGATGATCCACCTGGTCGAAGAGGGTGCCTAGGATAGGCATCCGGCGGCGCGAATGCCACGCGGCGCAGCGGCGGCGCGTGGCCGACGGCGACAAACGCGGTGTCGTGCAGGCATCATCGACCGATCCAGGCCAAGAGGTTCTCCATGTCCGCTGCCGATGCTTCCGGCCACGCCCTGATCACCGGTGCCTCCTCCGGCATCGGTGCCGAGCTGGCCCGCGAATACGCCCGCCGCGGCCGCGCCGTGGTGCTGACCGCGCGTCGCGTCGAGCGCCTCGAAGCGCTGGCCGGCGAGTTGCGCCGGCAAGTCGACTGCCAGGTGATTCCGGCCGATCTGGAGGACCCCGCAGCCCCGGCGATGCTGGCCGGGACGCTGCGCCAGCGCGGCATCGAAGTCGGCATCCTGGTCAACAACGCCGGTTATGGCGTGCCCGGCGTCTACACCGCTTCGGACTGGCAGCGCCACGCGCGTTTCCTGCAGATCATGGTGACGGCGGTGTGCGAACTCAGCCATCGCCTGCTGCCGGCGATGCAGGCACGCGGCCACGGCGGCATCCTCAACGTCGCCTCGCTGGCCGGTCTGGTGCCGGGCTCGGCCGGGCAGACTCTGTACGCGGCGGCTAAGTCGTTCATGGTCAAGTTCTCGCAGTCGCTGGCACTGGAAAACGCCGACAAAGGTGTGCAGGCCTGCGCCCTCTGCCCCGGCTTCACCTACAGCGAGTTCCACGACGTGACCGGCACCCGCGAGAAGATGTCCAAGCTGCCGAAATGGATGTGGATGCAGGCCGCCGACGTCGCCCGTCAGGGCATCGACGCGCTGGAAGCGGGCAAGGTGGTGTACGTCCCCGGTCGCGCCAATCGCAGCATCAAGGCGATCACCGACCTTCTCCCCGACGCCGTGGCGCTGCGCTCGATGGCCCGCCGCTCCAAACAGATCCGCCAGCAATAACCCGAGTCACCAATCCCCTATCACCATCAAATCAAATCAACTTGATCTCGCGCAGGCGCTGCTCCAGATAACCCTGCGCCGTGATCGGCTCCGGATAGCGGTTCGGACTGTCCGGCGTGATGCACGAGGGCAGTACGTCGATCAGGAAATCCGGGTTCGGGTGCAGGAAGAACGGTGTGGAATAGCGCGGCTGGCGCGCCTTCTCGCCCGGCGGGTTGACCACGCGGTGCCTGGTGGACGGGTACACGTGGTTGGTCAGCCGCTGCAGCATGTCGCCGATGTTGACCACGATGGTGTCGGCATCGGCGGTGAACGGCACCCACTCGCCCTTGCGCGACAGCACTTCCAGGCCCTCGGCGCTGGCCCCGACCAGCAGGGTGATCAGGTTGATGTCCTCGTGCGCGCCGGCGCGCACGTTGGGGATGTCGTCGGTGGTGATCGGCGGGTAGTGGATCGGGCGCAGGATCGAGTTGCCGGCATCGGTCTTGTCGGCGAACCAGTCCTGCGGCAGGCCGATGTGCAGGGCCAGCGCCGACAGCACGCGCGAGCCCAGCTCGTCCAGCGCGCCATACAGTGCCAGCGCCTGCTGCCTGAACTCGGGGACTTCCTGCGGCCACTGGTTGTCGGCCATCACCTGGCGGTAGTGGCTGTCGGCCGGCAACTCGCGGCCGACGTGCCAGAACTCCTTGAGGTCGAAATGCTTGGAATCCTTGGCCGTTTCGATGCCGAACGGGGTGTAGCCGCGGGCACCGCCGCCGCCTTTGACGTGGTACTGCTTCTTCACCTCCTCGGGCAGGGCGAAGAAGGCGCGAAAGGCTTCGTAGGCGGCATCGATCAAGTCCTGTCCGATACCGTGGTTGCGGATGCCGGCGAAGCCCCATTCGCGGTAGGCCGCGCCCAGTTCGGCGACGAAGGCGTCGCGATCGGTCTCGAAACGGGTGATGTCTAGGGTCGGGATCGTGGGCATGTCGGACCTGGATTGGGAAGCGATGGACTGGGAAGGAAAATCGGAAAGACCTGCGCTGCCGGGCACGACTCAGCCGGCGCGGGCGACGGCCTCTGCCAGCCGGCCGACGATGTCGTCGACCAGCGCGGCGTCATCGGCTTCGACCGTCACCCGGATCACCGGCTCGGTGCCGGAAGGACGGATGAAGGCGCGGCCGCGACCGGTCAACGTCGCCTGCGCGCGGGCCAGTTCGGCCTGCACCCAGGGCTGCTCGTGCGGGCGCTGGCCGGGCGCGACGCGGATGTTCTCGGTGTGCTGCGGCAACTTGTCGAAACCGTCGAGCAGGTCGGCCAGCTCGCAGTCACGCCGGCGCAGCACTTCCAGCACCTGCAGGGCGGCGACGATGGCGTCGCCGGTGCTGGCGCGATCCAGGCACAGCAGATGACCGGAGGTCTCCCCGCCCAGCACGCCCTGGCCGTCGACCAGCATCTTGTGCACGTAACGGTCGCCGACCCTGGCCCGCTGGAAGTCGATGCCGCGCTGGCCCAGCGCGCGCTCCAGCGCGTAGTTGCTCATCAGCGTGCCGACCACTGGGCCGCACAGGCGGCCGCTGGCGCGCCAGTCCAGGGCGAGGATGTAGAGCAGGTCGTCGCCATCGAGCACGCGGCCGCGACGGTCGACCATCTGCAGGCGGTCGCCATCACCGTCGAAGGCGATGCCGAGGTCGGCACCGCCGGCCAGCACCTGCGCGCGCAGCGCCGCGATGTCGGTGGAGCCGACGCCGCGGTTGATGTTGAGGCCGTCCGGCTCGATGCCGATGGCGTCGATCTGCGCACCCAGATCGCTGAACACCGCCGGACCGACCTGGTAAGTGGCACCGTGGGCGCAATCAAGCGCGATTTTCAGCCCGTCGAGGCGCAGGCCGGCCGGCAGGCTGGCCTTGCAATAGTCGACATAGCGCGCCCGCGCATCGTCGATGCGCTGCGCCTTGCCGAGATCTTCCGAGGCGACGGTGGAGAACGGCTCGTCCAGCGCCGCCTCGATGGCCAGCTCGGTCGCGTCATCGAGTTTCTCGCCCTGGGCGGAGAAGAACTTGATGCCGTTGTCGTGGTGGGGGTTGTGCGAGGCACTGATGACGATGCCGGCATCGGCACCCAGGGTGCGGGTCAGGTAGGCCACCGCCGGGGTCGGGATCGGTCCCAGCATCAGCGCATGCGCGCCGGCAGCGACCAGGCCGGCTTCCAGGGCGGACTCGAACATGTAGCCGGAAATCCGCGTGTCCTTGCCGATCACCACCCGCGCGTGGCCGGCGCGGGCCAGCGCGCGCCCGGCCGCACAGCCCAAGCGGAGGATGAAATCGGCCGAGATCGGCCCCTGCCCTACCCGTCCGCGTATGCCGTCGGTGCCGAAATAGCGCCGCCCTGCGCCGCTCACTGGTCGGGCTCCGCATCGGTGCAGGCCATCGGGCGCGGCGCGCGCAGCAAGAGCGCGAACAGATCGGCCAGACGGTCACGCAGCTCGCGGCGATCGACGATCTGGTCGACGGCTCCGTGCTCGAGCAGGAATTCCGAGCGCTGGAAGCCGTCGGGCAGGGTCTCGCGCACGGTCTGCGCGATCACCCTGGGGCCGGCGAAGCCGATCAGCGCGCCGGGCTCGGCGAGGTTGATGTCGCCGAGCATTCCAAGGCTGGCCGACACCCCGCCGGTGGTCGGATGGGTGAGGACGACGATATACGGCAGGCCGGCGCGGCGCAGCCGCCCCAGCGCGGCCGAGGTCTTGGCCATCTGCATCAGCGAGAACAGGCCCTCCTGCATGCGCGCGCCGCCGGTGGCGGTGAAGCAGACGAAGGGCGCGCGCTGTTCCAGCGCATGTTCGGCGGCGCGGGCGAACTTCTCGCCGACCACGGCTCCCATCGAACCGCCCATGTAACCGAACTCGAACGCGCAGGCGACCAGCGGCGCGCCCTTCAGGCGACCGTGCATCGATACCAGGGCGTCCTTCTCGCCGGTCTGCTTCTGCGTCGCGCGGATGCGGTCGATGTACTTTTTCGAGTCGCGGAACTTCAGCGCGTCGACCGGTTCCAGCGCGGCGTCCAGTTCGCTCGTGCTGTCGGCGTCGAACAACTGCTGAAGACGCTGACGGGCGCCGATCGGCATGTGGTGGGCGCATTTCGGGCAGACGCCGAGGTTGCGCTCCATCTCCGGCTTGTACAGCACCGCGCCGCAACTGGCGCACTTCTCCCAGACCCCTTCGGGAACGGCGCGCTTGCTGCCGCCCTCGGTGCGGATGCGCGCAGGCATCAACTTGGTCAGCCAGCTCATGGCCAAAGGCTCGTCATTGCATTCACTCGATCCGACACTCGCAACGGGACAACCGGCGAAGTTTAGCGCGCGCCGTCCGGGTCCGCTTGCCGCGCCGGTTTCCCGCGGCCGACAGCGCAGGCGGCGCGCGCTGACGGATTCATCCGCCGCCGGGGTCATTTGCGCGAAATCCTCCCCGCGCATTAGAATGCCCGGCTTGCCCGCCCGGCCAAACCGGACGGCCAGCGCCAACGTCGGGCGTCACCGGCGAATACACACACCAGGCACACACCCGTCCCGGGGTGCCGTCGGCTTCAAGGCCGGCGGTTCGTGACGGCGGCCTGCGTGGAGGCCCAACCCCGGAGCTTCGATGCCGCCAGTGCGCGGCCGGCTCCCTGTCATGCAAGGAAATCGCGATGTCCCAAGTCACCATGCGCCAGATGCTGGAAGCCGGCGTGCATTTCGGCCACCAGACCCGCTACTGGAACCCGAAGATGGCCCCCTACATCTTCGGCGCGCGCGGCAAGATCCACATCATCAACCTGGAAAAGACCCTGCCGCTGTTCGTCGATGCGATGAACTTCGTCTCCGGTCTGGCGCAGAAGCGCGGCAGCATCCTGTTCGTCGGCACCAAGCGCTCCGCCCGCGAAGCGGTGAAGGAAGAAGCGGCGCGCTGCGGCATGCCCTTCGTCTCGCAGCGCTGGCTGGGCGGCATGCTGACCAATTTCCGCACCGTCAAGCAGTCCATCGCCCGCCTGAAGGAACTGGACGCGATGGAGTCGGACAGCAACTACGGCAAGCTGGTCAAGCACGAAGTGCTGGCGCTGCAGCGCGAGCGCGAGAAGCTGGAAGCCACGCTGGGCGGCATCAAGGGCATGAACCGCCTGCCCGACGCGTTGTTCATCATCGACATCGGTCATGAGGACATCGCCATCCAGGAAGCCAAGAAGCTGGGCATCCCGGTGGTCGCCGTGGTCGACACCAACTATGACCCGGGCCTGGTCGACTACGCCATCCCCGGCAACGACGACGCCATCCGCGCCGTGCAGCTGTACGCCCGCGCCGCCGCCGATGCGGTGCTGGAAGGCAAGGCTGCGGCACCGATCGTCGGCGGCAGCGACGACGAGTTCGTCGAACTGGACGCCGATGGCAACCCGGTGGTGGTCGATGCCAGCGAAGGCGAGCGCAAGAAGCCCGCCCCGCGCCGCGACCGCGCGCCCGGCAACAAGCGCCCGGCGGGCAACGGCCGTCGCGGCGAGCGCACCAGCGCCGAGTAAGACGGCTGCAATACGTTCGCAAACAGAATGGTGTGGATGGCGGTTCCGTTGTGGCTCCGGAGCCGGTTCCGGGGCGCAGTGCCGGCTCCGGAAGAGCGCGGAAACGCCATCGCCTTTCTGGAACTGGAACCGGCCTCCGGAAGCGAGTTTCCGGAACTGCCCCCGCCTCCCGGGCGGCGCATCGCGCCGCCCTTCGCAATTCAAGGATTCCCCATGGAAATCACTGCTAGTCTCGTCAAGGAACTTCGCGAGCGCTCCGGCGCCGGCATGATGGAGTGCAAGAAGGCGCTCGTCGAATGCGGCGGCGACATCGATGCCGCGATGGAATTCCTGCGCAAGAGCGGCCTGGCCAAGGCCGACAAGAAGGCCGACCGGGTGACCGCCGAAGGCCGCGTCGCCGCCGCGCAGGGTGCCGGCAAGGCGGTGCTGGTGGAGATCAACTCCGAGACCGACTTCGTCGCCAAGGACGAGAACTTCATCCACTTCGTCAATGTCGTCGCCGAGGCCGCGCTGGGCTCGGACGCCGCCGACGCCGAGGCGCTGAAGAGCGTCAAGCTGGCCGGCGGCGAGACCGTCGAGGAAGCCCGCGCCGCGCTGATCGCCAAGATCGGCGAGAACGTGCAGGTGCGCCGCCTGGCGCGCATCGACGGTGGCGACAACGTGGCCGCCTACGTCCACGGCGGCCGCATCGGCGTATTGGTCGAGATCAAGGGCGGCGACGCCGATCTGGCGCGCGGCATCGCCATGCACATCGCCGCGATGAACCCGCCGTACAACAAGGCGACCGACGTGCCGGCCGACTTCGTCGCCAAGGAAAAGGAGATCGAACTGGCCAAGATGAGCGACAAGGACCGGGCCAAGCCGGCCGAAATCCTGGAAAAGATCATCTCCGGCAAGATCGCCAAGATCGTCAACGAGGTCACCCTGTACGGCCAGTCCTATGTGCTCAACACCGAGCAGACCGTCGAGCAGGCGATGAAGGCCGCCGGTGCCGATGTCGTCGGTTTCCAGCGTCTGGTGGTCGGCGAAGGCATCGAGAAGGTGGTCGAGGACTACGCTGCCGAGGTCGCCAAGGCGATGCAGGTCTGATCCTGCGCAGCGCACTCCCGCAAAAAAACGCCGCGTCCATCGCGGCGTTTTTTCTTGCATCGGCGGGTAAATCGCCGGCAGCGGCCACGGCAGGCCGGCAAATCCGCTAGAATTGCGCGGTTTTGTTCGCCGGAGTCACCCATGTCCCCCGCCCCGATCCAGTATCGCCGCATCCTGCTCAAGCTCAGCGGCGAGGCCTTGATGGGCAAGGAGGACTACGGCATCGACCCCGATGTGCTCGGTCGCCTGGCCGGCGAGATCCTCGAGGCGCAGCGCGCCGGGGCCGAGGTCGGCGTGGTGATCGGCGGCGGCAACATCTTCCGCGGTGCCGGGCTGGCCGAGGCCGGCATGGACCGCGTCACCGGCGACCACATGGGCATGCTGGCGACGGTGATGAACGCGCTGGCGATGCAGGACGCGTTGGAGAAGCTCGGCGGCAAGGTGCGCGTGATGAGCGCGGTGAAGATCAATGCGGTGTGCGAGGACTACATCCGCCGCCGCGCCATCCGGCACCTGGAGAAGGGTCGCATCGCGATCTTCGCCGCCGGCACCGGCAACCCGTTCTTCACCACCGATTCCGCCGCCGCCCTGCGCGCGGTGGAAATCGGCGCCGACCTGCTGCTGAAGGCGACCAAGGTCGATGGCGTGTACGACGCCGACCCGAAGAAGAAAAAGGACGCGCGCCGCTTCGAGCGACTGACCTACGACGATGTGATCTCGCGCGACCTGCGGGTGATGGATACCGCCGCCATCGCCCTGTGCCGCGACTACGACATGCCGCTGCGCATCTACGACATCACCCGCGATGGCGACCTGATGCGCATCCTCCAGGGCAAGGCCATCGGCACCCTGATCCAGGGCCGCTCCTGAGCGGACCATCGCGGCGATGGCGGTTCGCCAGCACCATGCACGGTGCCTATAATCGCCCCTTTCATCCACACGCCATTGCACCAGGCGCACCAGGACGCTTGCACCATGCTCAATGAAATCAAGAACGATGCGCAGACCCGCATGAACAAGAGCGTCGAAGCGCTGCGCCACGACCTGACCAAGCTGCGCACCGGACGCGCTTCAACCGCCCTGATCGACCATCTGCAGGTGGACTACTACGGCTCCAGCACGCCGATCACCCAGGTTGCCGCGGTGGCCGTGGCCGATGCGCGCACGCTGACCATCACGCCCTACGAGAAGAACATGGTGCAGGCGGTGGAGAAATCGATCTTCGCCTCCGACCTCGGCCTGACGCCGACTACCGCCGGACAGACCATCCGCATCAACATGCCGGCGCTGACCGAACAGCGGCGCAAGGAACTGGCCAAGCACGTCCACCACGAGGGCGAGAACGCCAAGGTGGCGATCCGCAACGTGCGCCGCGACGCCATCCAGCAGGCCAAGGAACTGCTCAAGGACAAGTCGATCAGCGAGGACGAACTGCGCCGCGCCGAGGACGACATCCAGAAGCTCACCGACAAGGCGGTGAAGGATGTCGATGGCGTGGTGAAGAACAAGGAAGACGAACTGATGGCGATGTGATCCGGCCTCCGGACCTGTCGCCCATGTCGTCTTCTTCTCCGCCGGACCAGCCGCCGCGCCTGCCCCGCCACATCGCCATCGTCATGGATGGCAACGGCCGCTGGGCCAAGGCGCGGATGCGCCCGCGCACCATCGGTCATCGCGCCGGCGCGCGCGCGGTCAACGCCTGCATCGACTGGTGCCTGGCGCGCGGCGTGTCCTGCCTGACCCTGTTCGCCTTCTCCAGCGAGAACTGGCAGCGCCCGGCCGACGAGGTCGGCGCGCTGATGCAGTTGTTCCTGCGCGCGCTGGATCGGGAGGTCGATGAACTGGCGCGGCGCGGCGTGCGCCTGCGCTTCATCGGCCAGCGCGGCGATTTTCCGCCCGGCATCCAGAAACGCATGCAGCGCGGCGAGGTACTGACCGCCGACTGCCGCGCGATGACCCTCAACATCGCTGCCAGCTATGGCGGCCGCCGCGACATCGTCGAGGCCGGCCGCCGCCTTGCCCGCGCCGCGCTGGCCGGCGAGATCGACCCGGCCGCCATCGACGAGGCCGTCTTCGCCGCAGGTCTGAGCCTGGCCGACCAGCCCGAGCCGGACCTGTTCATCCGCACCGGCGGCGAGCGCCGCATCAGCAATTTCCTGCTCTGGCAACTGGCCTACTGCGAACTGTATTTCACCGACGTGCTGTGGCCGGACGTCGATGCCGCCGTGCTCGACGCGGCGCTGGCCGACTTTGCCGCGCGTGAACGTCGTTACGGCCTGACCAGCGAGCAGATCGCCGCCGGAGCCTGCCCGTGAAGCAGCGCATCCTGACCGCCCTGCTGCTGGCCCCGCTGGCTGTCGCCGCGCTGTTGTGGCTGCCGACCACCATCCTGCTGGCGCTGTTTTCCGTACTGTTGCTGCTCGGCATGTGGGAATGGCTGCGACTGATCGGGCTCGGCCCGAACGCGCGCATCGTGACACTGGCCGCGCACGCCCTGGCCCTGCTGCTGCTCGGTCGTTTCGCCGACCCGGCGCTGGCCCGCGCGCTGGTGCTGGCGGGCTGCCTGTGGTGGTGCCTGGCGTTGTGCTGGCTGGCCCGCCCGACGCTGGGTGCCGGTGCTGCCGGACGGCCGGCCAAGTGGTTGATCGGCGTACTGTGGCTGTACCCAACCTGGGCGGCGATGGCGCTGCTGCATGGCGACGGCGCGTTCGGTCCGCGCTGGACCCTGTTCGCGCTGTTGCTGGTCTGGGCGGCGGATACCTTCGCCTATTTCAGCGGCCGCGCCTTCGGCAAGCGCAAGCTGTCGCCGTCGATCAGCCCGAACAAGACCTGGGCCGGGTTCTTTGGCGGCCTTGGCGGTGCCCTGCTGCTGTGCCTGCCGGCGGTTCCGCTGCTCGGCCTCGGTTGGTCGCAGTTGCCGGCCCTGCTGGCGCTGAGCCTGGTTGCGGCACTGGCCTCGGTGCTCGGCGATCTGATCGAAAGCCTGATCAAGCGCCAGGCCGGAGCCAAGGATTCCGGCAACCTCATTCCCGGCCACGGCGGCGTGCTCGACCGCATCGACAGCGTGCTCGCCGCGCTGCCGGTGTTCGCCGCCGGCAAGTTCCTGCTCGGGCTGTAGAGGACGCGCTGATGCGTACCATCGCCCTGCTCGGTGCCACCGGTTCCATCGGTGCAAGCACCCTGGACGTGGTCGGCAGACATCCAGGGCGCTTCCGCATCGGCCTTCTGGCCGGCGGTTCTCGGGTCGCGCCGCTGGTCGAGCTGTGCCGGCGCTTTCGCCCGCAGGACGCGGTGATCGCCGATCCCGCCGCGCTCGACGCGCTGGCCGGGGCGCTGCGCGAGGCTGGCCTGGCCACCCGGCCGCACGCCGGGCCGCAAGCGCTGGCCGCGCTGGCCGCCGACGCCCGCTTCGACACCGTGGTCGGTGCCATCGTCGGTGCCGCCGGGGTCTCCTCGACGCTGGCCGCAGCGCGCGCCGGCAAGCGCCTGTTGCTGGCCAACAAGGAATCGGTGGTGGTGGCCGGCGACCTGTTGATGCAGGCGGTGCGCCGGCACGGTGCCGAACTGATGCCGGTCGACAGCGAGCACAACGCGCTGTTCCAGTGCCTGCCAGCCCCGGCGCTGGGTGCGGCCGGCCGGCCGGGCGTACGGCGCATCCAGCTCACCGCTTCCGGCGGGCCGTTCAGGGGCTGGACACGCGAGGCGCTGGCGACGGTGACGCCGGAACTGGCCTGCGCCCATCCGCGCTGGTCGATGGGGCGCAAGATCTCGGTCGATTCCGCCACCCTGATGAACAAGGGACTGGAGATGATCGAGGCGCACTGGCTGTTCGACGCCGCGCCGGAGCGCATCGAGGTGGTGGTTCACCCACAAAGCATCGTGCATTCCCTGGTCGACTACGAGGACGGCTCCTCGCTGGCGCAACTGGGCCTGCCGGACATGCGCAGCGCCATCGCCTGCGGCCTGTCCTGGCCCGAGCGCCTCGACGCCGGTGTCCCGGCGCTGTCGCTGACGCAGATCGGCCGGCTGGATTTCGAGCCGCCGGACCGCCACGCCTTTCCCTGCCTCGACCTGGCCGGCCAGGCGATGCGTGCCGGCATCGAGGCCACCACCGTTCTCAACGCCGCCAACGAGGAGGCCGTTTCAGGTTTCCTTCAGCGCCGGATCGCTTTCCTCGACATCCCGCGTGTGGTGGAGTACTGCCTTGACCGCTGCGCCAGCGAGCGCGCCGCCGACCTGCCCGACCGGCTGGCGCTGGACCAGCATGCGCGGGCGCTGGCGCGGGAGCGGATCGAGGCCGAGCTGAAACAATGAATACGGAGTTCTGCACAGCATGATCGGCGACCTGTTCGGATCGGTGGTTTGGCTGATCATCAGCCTCGGCGTGCTGGTCACCTTCCACGAGTTCGGCCACTTCTGGGTGGCGCGCCGCTTCGGCGTGCGCGTGCTGCGCTTCTCGGTCGGCTTCGGCAAGCCGCTGTGGAAGCGCCGCGGCCGCGACGGCGTCGAGTACGTCATCGCCGCCATCCCGCTGGGCGGCTACGTCAAGATGCTCGACGAGCGCGAGGTCGAGGTCGCGCCGCAGGACCGCCACCAAGCCTTCAACACCAAGCCGGTCGGCCAGCGCTTCGCCATCGTCGCCGCCGGTCCGGTGTTCAACCTGCTGCTGACCCTGCTGTTGCTGTGGGGCATGTTCATCGTCGGCAAGGCGGACTTCGCGCCGCTGGTCGGCCGCGCCACCGGCATCGCCGCCGAAGCCGGGCTGCGCACCGACGATCGCATCCTCGCCATCGACGGCACCGAAGTCGACACCTGGACCCACGCCGGCATGCAGCTCACCACGGCGGCGTTGGACCGCCGCAGCGTACGGCTGGAAGTCAGCGACGCCGGCCACGCCACCCGCCAGTTGACGCTGGACACCGGCAAGCTCGGCGAGCATGTCGACGAAACTGCGGTGATCCGCGATCTCGGCCTGGTCCCCCGACAGATATTGCTCGACCCGGTGGTCGGCCGCGCCGTGGAAGGCGGCGCGGCGGCGGCGGCCGGCCTGCGCAGCGGCGACCGCATCCTCGCCATCGACGGCCAGCCGATCGACTTCTGGGACGCCATCGGCCGCGCCATGCAGGCGCGCACCGACGGCAGCGCACCGGTCCTGGTACGCATCGCGCGCGGTGCCGACCGGCTGGAACTGGAAATCACCCCGACCTGGCTGGAAGCCGACGGTCGCGGCTACTGGGCGCTGGGCATCGAGTCGCCGCGCACCCCGGCGCGCTACGACGCCCTGCTGCAGTACGGCCCGGTCGCCGCCATCGGTGCCTCGCTGCGGGAAACCTGGCGGCTGACCGAAACCACGGTCGGCATGCTCGGCCGCATGGTCACCGGGGTCGCCTCGCTGCAGAACATCTCCGGTCCCATCACCATCGCCCAGTACGCCAACACCTCGGCCCAACTCGGCCTGGCCTGGTTCCTGTTCTTCCTCGCCGTGCTCAGCCTCAGCCTGTGCATCATGAACCTGCTGCCGATCCCGATCTTGGACGGCGGACACCTGCTGTATTACCTTATCGAAATGATCAAGGGCAGCCCGGTCAGCGAGCGCACGATGGCCGCCGGCCAACTGGTCGGACTGGCGATGCTCGCCGGCCTGATGGGGCTGGCCTTCTACAACGACATATTGCGCCTCGTGAACTAGGTTGGACCGCCGCTTCCCTCCAACCTCGCCAACCGACCGGCACGCGCCTTTGCACGCGCGTCGGCGCGGTCGCGGGCGACCCCTCTTCCTAATCCGGATGTGACGATGAAACGTATCGCCGCTTGCTCCCTGCTCGCCCTGCTCACCGCGTCCTCGCTGGCACAGGCACAGGCTTTGTCCGCTGGCATGGACACCTTTACCGTTTCCGACATCCGCATCGACGGCCTGCAGCGCATCTCCACCGGCACCGTGTTCACCTACCTGCCGGTGGAGCGCGGCGACCGCCTCGACACCTTGCGCGCCCAGCAGACCATCCGCGCCCTGTTCCGTACCGGCTTCTTCAGCGACGTGTCGCTGTCGCGCCAGGGCGACATCCTGGTCGTCAGCGTGCAGGAGCGACCGGCCATCAACACCCTGACCCTGGCCGGCAACAAGGACCTGAAGACCGAGGATCTGACCCGCAGCCTGTCGGAAATCGGTCTCGCCGAAGGCGAAACCTTCGACCGCATGAACCTGCAGCGCGTCACCCAGGAGCTGACCCGGGCCTACAACAACCGCGGCAAGTACAACGTCAAGATCACCCCGCAGGTGACCGAACTGGACCGCAACCGGGTCGACCTGACGATCACCATCTCCGAGGGCAAGGCGGCCAAGATCAAGCACATCAACATCGTCGGCAACGAACTGTTCCCGGACGAGGAGATCCTCGAAGGCTGGGAGTCGTCGGAAAGCAACTGGCTGTCCTGGTATCGCCGCGACGACCAGTACTCGCGCGAGAAGCTGTCCGGCGATCTGGAACGGCTGACCTCGTACTACATGGACCGTGGCTACGTCGACTTCAACATCGACAGCACCCAGGTCTCCATTTCGCCCGACCGCCGCGACATGTTCCTCACCGCCAGCGTGCGCGAAGGCGAGATCTACTCGATCTCCGACGTCAAGGTGACCGGCGACACCATCGTCCCGGTCGAGCAGGTCGAGCGCATGCTGCTGGTGCGCGAGGGCAACACCTTTTCCCGCCGCATGCTGGAACTGACCTCGGAGTCGGTCGCCTCGATGCTCAGCAACATCGGCTACGCCTTCGCCGAAGTCACCCCGATCCCCACCATCGACCGCGACAAGCGCACCGTCTCGATCAACTTCTTCGTCCAGCCCGGCATGCGCGTCTACGTGCGCCGCATCCAGTTCAAGGGCAACACGCGCACCTCCGACGAAGTGATCCGCCGCGAGCTGCGCCAGTTCGAGGGCATGTGGTACTCGCAGGCCGCCATCGACCGCTCCAAGATCCGCCTGCAGCGGCTCGGCTTCTTCGAGAACATCGAAATCGAGACCCCGGCCGTGCCCGGCACCGAGGATCAGGTCGACGTCGTCATCAACATGAAGGAGCGCTCGTCGGGCAGCTTCGTGTTCGGCCTCGGCTACTCGCAGCTCTCCGGCCTGATCACCTCGGTCTCGGTGACGCAGAACAACTTCTTCGGCACCGGCAACCAGATCGGCTTCACGGTGCAGAACAACCGCTACGTGAAGCGCTTCGACTTCTCCTACCTCAACCCCTACTTCACCGACGACGGCGTTTCGCTGGGCTACAACATCTATTACCGCGAACTCGACCAGGGCGAGGCCAACATCGCCAGCTACACCACCAACAACGGCGCGGTGCAGGCGATCTTCGGCATCCCGTTGACCGAAACCGACTCGATCAACGTGCTGTTCGGCCTCGACCGCAACCAGATCGACGTGTTCGAGGGCTTCACGCCCGATCCGATCATCAACTACATCAAGGCGCTGGGTCGGCGCACCTTCAACGCCTGGCGCACCGAGCTGGCCTGGGCGCGCGACTCGCGCAACGCCTACTTCAACCCCACTCGCGGCACCTTCCAGCGCGTCTCGGCCGAGCTGACCCTGCCCGGCTCGACGGTCGAGTACTACCGCCTCAACTACCAGTTCGCCCGCTACTGGCCGATCCACCGCAACGTGGTGCTGCTGACCAGCGGCGAAATCGGCTACGGCGACTCGTACAGCGGCGCGGTGTCGCGCGACGTGGCGCGGCTGATCCAGGACGAGGACGGCAACCTGATCCCGGAAACCGACGCGGACGGCAACCCGCTGTTCGACCACGTCGTCGCCGACGGCCTGCCGTTCTTCGAGAACTTCTACGCCGGCGGCGTGCGCTCGATCCGCGGCTTCGAGGACAACACCCTCGGCCCGTATGCCTTCTCCGCCTTCAACCAGAACTTCCGCCAGCCGCTGGGCGGCGCGCTGAAAACCATCGGCACGCTGGAGCTGATCTTCCCCAACCTGCTCGACTCCAGCAGTTCGCGCATCTCCGCCTTCCTCGACTTCGGCAACGTGTTCGAGAGCGTGGATACCTTCGAGGTCAGCGAATTCCGCGCCTCGGTCGGCGTCGCCCTGCAATGGCAGGCACCGGTCGGGCCGATCATCCTCAACCTGTCGGCACCGATCCGGAAGAAGGACGGCGACGAGATCGAACGCCTGCAATTCACCTTCGGAACCCAGTTCTGACCGCGGGTGTCGAGCGCTTCCGGTCCGGATCGACGCGATGACGGGCTTGCCGCCGCGTTCAGGGTCGCTGGCTTCGGCGCTGCTGCTGGCGCTGGCGCTCGCCCTGGTGCCGGCGTCGGGCCGCGCGCAGGCGCAGACCGAGGGCGTGCGGATCGCCTACGTCGACATGGCGCGGCTGATCGACAGCGCGCCGCAGATCGTCGCCGGGCGGGCCAGGCTGACCCGTGAGTTCGCCGATGCCGACGCCGCGCTGCGCACCGAGCAGCAGCGTCTGGCGGAGATGGAAAGGCGTCTGAACGCCAGCGATCCGCCGCTGGGCCAGGCCGACGCCGACGCCCTGGCGGTGGAAGCGATGGCGCTGCGCCGTTCCATCGAGCGCAGCCGGCAACGCCTGAACGAGGAGTTCTCCAGCCGCGTGCAGCAGGAGACCGACGCGGTCTGGCCGCGCATCGAGGAGGCGGTCAGCGGCTATGCCCGCGAGCACGGCTACGACCTCGTCGTGCAGGGCCCGGTGGTGTACGCCTCCGGCCGCATCGACATCACCGACCGCGTGCTCGAACGCCTGCGCCAGGACGCCCAACCATGAGCGCCGCGCTGACCCTGGGCGCGCTGGCGCAACGTTTCGATCTGACCCTGCGCGGCGACGCCGGGCGCGTCATTGCCGGCGTCGGCACGCTGGCGGCCGGCGAACCCGGCCAGATCGGCTTTCTCGCCAATCCGCGCTATCGCCGCGAACTGGCCGACACCCGGCTCGGCGCGGTGATCCTGTCCGCCGCCGATGCCGACGCCTGCCCGGTCGACTGCCTGATCGCGCGCAACCCCTATGCCGGCTTCGCCCGCATCGCCGCGCTGTTCGAGCCTAGCCGGGCGATGACGCCGGGCATCCATCCCAGCGCGGTGGTTGCCGCCGGTGCCGACATCCATCCGCAGGCCGCCATCGGCGCGCTGTGCAGCATCGAGGCCGGCGCGCGCATCGAGGCCGGCGCGGAGATCGGCCCCGGCTGCGTGATCGGCCCGGACTGCGTGGTCGGCGCAGGCACGCGGCTGGTGGCGCGAGTCACCCTGGTCACCCGGGTGACGCTGGGCCGGCGCGTGCTGGTGCATCCCGGCGCGGTGCTCGGTGCCGATGGCTTCGGCCTCGCCTTCGATGACGGACGCTGGCTCAAGGTGCCGCAACTCGGCGGCGTGCGCATCGGCGATGACTGCGAGATCGGTGCCAACACGACGATCGACCGCGGTGCCCTGGGGGACACCGTGCTCGAAGAGGACGTCCGCCTCGACAACCAGATCCAGATCGGCCACAACGTGCGCATCGGCGCGCACACGGCGATGGCCGGTTGCTGCGCGGTAGCCGGCTCGGCGCGGATCGGCCGCCATTGCCTGATCGCCGGCGGCGTCGGCGTCGCCGGCCATCTGGAAATCGGCGACCGCGTCACCGTGCAGGCGATGAGCCTGGTCAGCCGTTCCCTCGCCGGTCCCGGCGAGTATGCTTCCGGGCTGCCGGCGGCGGACAGCCGTAGCTGGCGCCGCACCGTGGCGCGCCTGCGCCGCCTCGACGCGGGAGCGCGTCGGGCCCACCCTTCCAGCGAGGATTCCAGGGAATGAACACCGCCACCCCCGTCGAACTGCCCGTGGACGTGATCCGCATCCAGCAACTGCTGCCGCACCGCTATCCGTTCCTGCTGGTCGACCGCGTGGTCGAACTGGAGCCGCACCAGCGGATCCGCGCGATCAAGAACGTCAGCTTCAACGAGCCCTTCTTCCAGGGCCATTTCCCCGGCCATCCGGTGATGCCGGGCGTACTGGTGATCGAGGCGCTGGCGCAGGCGGCCGGCCTGTTGACGCAATTGTCCGACCCGCCGCGCCCGGAAGGCGCGCCGCAGCCGCTTTACTACCTGGTCAAGATCGACAAGGCACGCTTCTCGCGCACCGTGGCACCGGGCGATCAGCTCAGCCTGGAAGTCACCCTCAAGCGCATGCTGCGCAAGATGGGCCTGTACGAATGCGTGGCCCGCGTCGACGGCAAGGAAGTGGCCAGCGCCGAGGTGCTGTGCGCCGAGCGGGGGCCGGCATGATCAGCGCCGACGCAGGCATCCATCCCAGCGCCGTGGTCGATCCGGATGCACGGATCGAGCCCGGCGTCCGCATCGGCCCGTTCGTGGTGATCGGTGCCGGCGTCGAGATCGCTGCCGGCACGCGGATCGGCCCGCACACCGTCATCGAAGGGCCGACCCGGATCGGCCGCGACAACACGATCCACGCCCACGTCGTCCTCGGCGGCGAGCCGCAGGACAAGAAATACCGCGACCAGCCCACCCGGCTGGAGATCGGCGACGGCAACACCATCCGCGAGTTCGTCACCGTCAACCGCGGCACCGCCGAGGACGAGGGCATCACCCGTATCGGCGACGACAACTGGATCATGGCCTACGTCCACATCGCCCACGACTGCGTCGTCGGCAACCACACCATCTTCGCCAACGCCGCCTCGCTGGCCGGGCATTGCCGGGTCGAGGACTACGCCATCCTCGGCGGCTTCTCGCTGATCCACCAGTTCTGCCAGGTCGGCGCGCACGCCTTCACCGCCATGGGCAGCGTGATCAGCCGCGACGTGCCGCCCTTCGTCACCGTCGCCGGCCCCTATGCCGCGCCGCACGGCATCAATTCCGAAGGGCTGAAGCGGCGCGGTTACGACAGCGCCCGCATCATGGCGATCAAGCGCGCCTACCGCACGCTGTACAAGTCCGGCCTGCCGCTGGCCGAGGCGCGCCAGCAACTGGCCGATGCCGCCGATTCGACGCCGGACATCCGCCAGTTGCTGGATTTCATCGACCGCAGCAAGCGGTCGCTGATCCGGTGACAGCGGAATCCGGGCCCGAACGCGGCGCAGCTTCGCCGCGGGGCTCCGATTCCCCGCGTCGCGCGCCACGCATCGCCCTGATCGCCGGCGAAGCCTCCGGCGACCTGCTCGGTGCCGACCTCGCGCACAGCCTGCTTGCACGCTACCCGGATGCGCAGATCGTCGGCCTGTGCGGACCGGCGATGCGCGCCGCCGGCGTCGAGGCCTGGCACGACTGCTCGGAACTGGCGGTGATGGGCCTGGCCGAAGTGCTGCGCCACCTGCCGCGCCTGCTGCGCCTGCGCGCCGGTCTGCTGAAGCGGCTTATGCAATGGCGGCCCGACGTGGTGGTCGGCATCGATGCCCCGGACTTCAATCTCGGCCTGGAAAAACGCCTTAAGGCACGCGGCGTCACCACCGTGCATTACGTCAGCCCTTCGGTCTGGGCCTGGCGACGCGGCCGGGCGGCGAAGATCGGTGCCAGCGCCGACCTCGTGCTGTGCCTGTTCCCGATGGAGCCGCCGATCTACGCCGCGCACGGCATCGACGCCCGTTTCGTCGGCCATCCGCTGGCCGACGCCTTCCCGCTGGAACCGGACCAGGCCGCCGCCCGCGCGCGTCTCGGGCTGGACGACGACGGCCCACTGCTGGCCGTGCTGCCGGGATCGCGACTGGGCGAAATCCGCCGCATCGGCCCCGCTTTCATCGGTGCCGTGGCCAGCCTGCGCCAGCGCTATCCGCGACTGCGGGTGATCGCGCCGATGGCGACGCCGGCCTGCCGGGCGCTGTTCGAGTCGCAGGGCGGCGCGCAGCATTGCCGCCTGATCGACGGCCAGGCGCGCGATTGCCTGATCGCCGCCGACGCGGTGTTGCTGGCCTCCGGCACCGCCGCACTGGAAGCCTTGTTCGCCAAACGACCGATGGTGGTCGGCTATCGGCTGTCCGTGCTGACGCATTTCCTGGTGCGCCGCTTCGGCCTGCTGAAGACCCGCCACGTCAGCCTGCCGAACGCGCTGGCCGGCGAAGCGCTGGTCCCCGAACTGTTGCAGGACGAATGCACGGCACCGGCGCTGGCCGCCGCGCTGGCGCATTATTTCGACGATCTCGCCGCCGCGGCCGCCCTGCTGCCACGCTTTCGCGCCCTGCATCTGAGCCTGCGCCGCGACGCCTCCTGCCACGCCGCCGAGGCCATCGGCGAACTGATCGACCAGCGATGTTCGACGCCTACCAGGCCCTGACCCCGGCCGCCGACATCGCCGGAGTCGACGAGGCCGGGCGCGGCCCGCTGGCCGGCCCGGTGGTGGTCGCCGCCGTCATCCTCGACCCGGCGCAGCCGATTGACGGCATTGCCGATTCCAAGGCGCTGACGCCGGCGCGCCGCGCGCACCTTTACGAGGCGATCATCGAACGCGCGCAATGCTGGCGCATCGAATGCGTGGAAGCTGACGAGATCGACCGCCTCAATATCCTCCAGGCCACCCTGCAAGGCATGCGGCGCAGCGTCCAGGCACTACCGATGCGACCAACACTGGTGCTGATCGACGGCAACCGTCTGCCCACCGCGCTGTCCGCGCCGGCCCGCGCCATCGTCCGTGGCGATGCGCTGGAACCGGCCATCGGCGCCGCCTCGATCCTCGCCAAGGTCGCCCGCGACCGCTTGATGCAGACGCTGCACCAGCAACATCCGCAATACGGCTTCGACCTGCACAAGGGCTATCCGACGCCGTTGCATCTGGATCGCCTGCGCCAGCACGGCCCCTGCCCCGCGCACCGGCGCAGCTACGCCCCGGTCCGTGCCTGCCTGCGCGACTGAGCGCCGCCCGGCGAAACCCAACGCCGGCTGAAAATTTCCGCATCCACAAGTCATGCAATGACTTCCGACGCTGCAAGCGGCGGTCACGTGGCGCGCACAGTGCGCATCAAGAGCCACACGTCCACCCCGCAGCGCAAGGAGAACGCCATGAGCCTCGACATCCAACTGAGCATCAGCCCGCACAACCTGGCACCGTTCCGCGCCGCATGGGAAGCCGCCTGCCAGGACGATGCGCCGCTGCCCGTGGACACCCTCGATGCCGACCTCGACCGCGTCCCCGACGACCTGCGCCGCTACATCGCCCAAGCCGGCGAGATCGCCATCATGCTGGCCAACCCGCACTGGCACACCGACCCGGCGACCCGGCGCGGCCTCGGCGGCGCGCTGCGCTATTACCGCAAGGCCGACGACCTGATTCCCGACAACGAAGCCCGTTTTGGCCTGCTCGACGACGCCATCGTGCTGCAACTGGCGCTGACCGAACACCGCCAGGAATGGCAGGCATGGCAGGAATATCGCGCCTTCCTGCGCAGCCATCCGGAGCTTGGCGAGATCAGCCGCGAACAGTGGCTGCGCCTGCGCCACGACCTGCACACCCGACGCAGCTACGTCCACGCACACTACGCCGACGCCGAGCGCCCGCACCGCTACTGCCTGCTGGCCCCGCTGCCGCGCCTCGACATGAACTGAACTCCCCGGCCCGCCGCCGCGCAGGGACGCCCTGCGGCGGGCAACTTCCACGGATCGCAGGTCGAGTCCTACAATCGGCCGCCCTCCCGGACGGATCCGCGCCATGCGCCTGCACATCGAGTCCATGCACTGCGGCGGCTGTGCCCGCGCCGTTACCCGCACCATCCAGCACATCGATCCTCAGGCCCGTGTCGACGCCGACCCGCCCAGTCGCAAGGTCGAGGTGGAAACCACTGCCGCATCCGCCGCCATCACCAGCGCGCTGGAGGAAGCCGGGTTTCCGGCGCAGATCGAGTAATCCCCCGCCCTGCCGACTCATTGCGCCCCGTCCGCCGGCTCCGCGTGCAACGGACGGGCGATCAATCCACCCTGCACGCCCAGGCTGACCCGGTACTGCGCGCCATCGGTCAGCGGCAGGTAGACGCCGCTGCCGTAATCGGCGTCGAGAAAGGGCAGCCAGCGCGGGTAACGCCGTTGCAGCGTCCACAGGTCGAGGCGGCCTTCGGTCAGGTCGTGCGCGGTGCGCTGGCCTTCGCGTTCCTGTCCGATGTCCAGGTAGCGGCCGCTGAGGCGATCCAGCCGGTACAGGTTGGGCGCACCGGCCAGTGCGGCGGGCAGTTTCCAGCGCAGCAAGCGGGCGTCGAGTTGCCATTGGTCGCCGCGCAGCTCGAAGCGGCGCTCGTCCAGTGCGTCGCTGAGCCAGACCGCGTAGTGCTGGTCGCCGATTTGTTCGACGCGCAGACGAGCGACTTCCTCTTCCGTGGCCAGCCGCTGGAACGACCACAGGCCGACCGACAGCAAGCTCAGCGTCAGCGCGCCAAGCAGCAGCACGCTGGCCAGCAATCCGCTGGCGACGGCGGCGCTGGGGCGACGGTTGCGCCAGCGCCGGCGGCAGCCACGCCAACTGGCCCAGGCCAGCAGCAGGGCCAGCAGGGAAAGCGGGAGGATCAACAGGCCGATACCCATGACGCTACTCCTTGTGCGGCGATGCGGCGGTCAGTTTTGCTCGTCCGCGGCCGGGCGCGCCGCTTCGCGGGCGGCGCGCAGGTGGTCGAGTTTTTCCTTCAGGCGGATTTCCAGCCCGCGCTCGACCGGGCGATAGTAGACGCGCTCGCCCATCGCCTCGGGGAAGCCGGTCTGCGCCAGCGCGACGCCGCCCTCGGCATCGTGGTCGTACTGGTAACCGCTGCCGTGGCCGAGTTCCTTCATCAGCCGGGTCGGCGCGTTGCGCAGGTGCATCGGCGTCGGCAGGCTGCCGTGCTCGACGACATCCTTCCGCGCCGCCTTGTAGGCGACATAGGCGGCGTTGGACTTGGCGGTGCTGGCCAAATAGATGACCAGTTGCGCCAGCGCCAGTTCGCCCTCCGGGCTGCCGAGGCGCTCGAAGGCGTCCCAGGCGTCGGTGGCCATCTGCAGCGCGCGCGGGTCGGCGAGGCCGATGTCCTCGACCGCCATGCGGGTGAGCCGGCGGGCCAGGTAGATCGGGTCGCAGCCGCCGTCGAGCATGCGACAGAACCAGTACAGCGCGGCGTCCGGGTTGGAACTGCGCACCGATTTGTGCAGGGCGGAAATCTGGTCGTAGAACTGCTCGCCGCCCTTGTCGAAACGTCGCGTGCGGTCGGCCAGCACCTGCTGCAGCGTGGCCTCGTCGATGCGTCCGCCGTCCGGCTCGGCCAGTTCGGCGCCGATCTCCAGCAGGGTCAGCGCGCGGCGCACGTCGCCATCGGCGGCCACGGCGATGTGGTGCAGGCTGACGTCGTCCAGGCTCAGGCCACGCCCGCCGAGGCCGCGCTCCTCGTCGGCCAGCGCGCGGCGCAGCGACATCGCGATGTCGTCGGCGGAGAGCGCTTCCAGCACGTGCACGCGACAGCGCGAAAGCAGCGCGGAATTCAGCTCGAAACTGGGGTTTTCCGTGGTCGCGCCGACGAACACGATGCTGCCGCGCTCGATATGCGGCAGGAAGGCGTCCTGCTGCGTCTTGTTGAAGCGATGCACCTCGTCGACGAACAACACGGTGCGCACACCGGCGGCGAAGCGTGCCTGCGCCTGGGCCAGCGCCTCGCGCACTTCCGCCAGGCCGGACAGGACGGCTGAAATGGCGCGGAACTCGGCCTGCGCGTAGTGCGCCAGCAGCAGCGCCAGGGTGGTCTTGCCGCAGCCGGGCGGGCCCCACAGGATCATCGAATGGACGCGCCCGGCCTCCAGCGCACGGCGCAACGCCGATTGCGGGGCGAGCAGGCGGCGCTGGCCGACCATCTCGTCGAGGCGGCGCGGGCGCATGCGCTCGGCCAGCGGCTTCAGCGCCTCGGGCTCGCTGAACAGGCTGTCGCCAGGCGGATTTTTCCGGCTTCGGTTCACCGCGCAGATTCTACTTCGGCTTGGCCGAACGCCCGCCGGCCGGCGCTCAGCCGCCCGGCAGGGCCAAATGCTCGACGGTCAGCGCCGGCACGCCGTCGGCACCGAGCCGGCGCGGCAGGGTCTGCACGTCGGCGTCGAACACCGGCGCGCCACCATCGAGCTGGCGCGACAGCGCGTCGAGGCCGCGATAGGCGTAGGGCAGCAGCGGGAAGTAGCGCGCGCCGAACTCCGGCAGGCCGAGGAAGGCATCGAAATGCTGGGCGTTGCGGATGCGCCAGTAAGCCAGCAGCGGCCGCCGGCCGCCGGCGCGCGCCCAGTCGACGTAGGCGCGGGCACTGAAGGCTTCCGGGATCAGGCCATCATCGACGCCGTGGATCACCAGCACCGGCAGGCCCTCGCGCGGCAGGGCGGCGCGGGTCGCCTCGATGCTGGCGGCGACGACGGCGGCGTGCTCGCCCTCGCCCTGGGCAAGGGCGCGCAGGCAACGCAGGCCGGCCAGCGGCGCGCGGTCCTCGCCACGCTCGATGATCGACACGCCAAGGCCGGGAACGATGCCGCTGCCATCGCTCCACCAGGCGGCGCGCTCCTCCGGGATGGCGGCGCGCGGTTTGCCTTCGGCATCGAGCAGGGCGAAGCCGTGGCCGCAGGGCATGGCGTTGGCCGGCGTGCGGGCGTAGGCGGAGGCGTAGCTGACCGCCACGCTGCGCCACAGGTCGAAGGCGGTGCTGAGCGCACCGGCCTGGAGGGCGGCGTCGGTCCAGCCGGCCTCGCGCAGGAGGGCATGGGCCTGGACGGCGATCTCGGCATCCTCGCCCTGCGCCAGACCGGCCTGGCGCAGGGCCTCGCAGGCAGCCGCGCGCTGCTGCGCGATCAGCGCCGGCGGCAGCGCCGACGGACCCAGCGCCAGGGCCGGCGCGGCCTGCGCGCAGCCCATCCACAGTGCCGCTTCGGTGGCGTAATCCAGCAGCGCCCGTCCGCCGCTGCCGGGCAGCACGTTGGGCGCGACGGCGACCACGCCATCGAGCCAGTCGTCATCCTGTTCCGCCGCGCGCAGCACGACGCCGCCGGCATTGGACAGGCCGACAGCGATCACGCGCACGCGCTCGTAGGTGAACGGTGCCTGCGTCGGCAATGCCTCGTCCAACCGGGCGAGGGCGAAATCGGCGGCCTGGCGCAGGTGGCGACCCCAGTCGGCTTCCGGGTTGTCCTGCGAATGGGCGTGCTTGTAGGCCAGCCACGGCGTGGCGACAGGCTCCACCGAGGGCTCGTGGAAAGCCATCGCGTCGATGTCGCGGGTAGCGCGGCCATCGAGGGCGAAACCGCTGCCACTGTAGCCATCGTAAAGATCACTGCCCGCACCCTTGTCGGTGTGCACCACGGCGCAGCCGCGCGGCAGGCCCCAGGCGCTGGCCAGCGCGATGGCGCCGTAGATGCCGCGCGAGCCGCTGGCGGCGGTCACGACGAGGCAGGGTTTGTCGGCATCGAAGGCGTCGGGCAGTTGCAGCATTACCCGATGCGGCGCGCGCGCATCGGGCAAGCGCAGCAGGGCGTGGAACTCGCGGCCGGGAACATCCGGGGCGCCGCCGTAGGCCTCGCCATAGCCGCCGGCTGGCGACAGGTCGGCGATGCCGCGCCAGTTGTTCCAGATGGCGCGGCGGCGCAGCGCCTGCGCGCTGGGCGCAACGGCGTCGTCGAGTGCCGGCGGGATCGCCGCGCGCAAACCGTCGAGGCCGAGGTCGGCGCTGAGCAGGTCGTCGCCATCGCGATGTTCGGTGACGCGCACGGTCGGCTCGGCCAAGGTCGGCGCAGGTGCCGGCGCGGCGTCGCGGACATCCGATCCGGCGCAGGCCGTCAGCAGCAGGGAGCCGAGCGTGGCCGCAGCGAGGCGGCGCGAGGAAGCGGGGGCTTGAATAGTCATGCCGGGAGACTACTACAGGCGGGGGAAGGCGCTCATCGTACCTTGGTACGTCGCCGGCCTCGTCCATCGCTGCTACCGTGGCGGCCCCCTGCCCTTCGGACCCGAATCATGAGCGAGCGTTTCCTGACTGATCGACACGCCCTTGTCACCGGCGCCAGTTCCGGCATCGGCCTGGCCATTGCCCAGGCGCTGGCCGGGGCCGGCGCGCGGGTGTCCTACAACGGACTCGGCAGCGACGCCCAGATCGCCGCCGCCAGCGCCAGCATCGCCTCACGTGGTGCCGGCGGCGTGCACTACAGCCCGGCCGATCTGCGCGATCCGGCCGCCATCACCGCCTGGGTCAGCGACAGCCAGGCCATCGCGCCCATAGACATCGTGGTCAATTCCGCCGGCGTGCAATACACCGCCAGCCTGGCGGAAATGCCGGCCGAGCGCTGGGACGCGCTGATCGCCATCAACCTCAGCGCCGCCTTCCACACCATGCGCCTGGCCCTGCCCGGCATGGCCGAGCGCGGCTATGGCCGGGTGCTCAACATCGCCTCGGTGCACGGCCTGGTCGCCTCGGTGCAGAAGGCACCCTACGTGGCCAGCAAGTTCGGTCTGATCGGCCTGTCGCGGGTCGCCGCGCTGGAACACGCCGCCGCCGGCACGCGCGCCACCGGCGGCGTCACCGTCAACTGCCTGTGCCCCGGCTGGGTGGAAACGCCGCTGATCGAGCCGCAGATCATGGCCCGCGCCGCCAGCGTCGGCGGCGACCGCGACCAGGGCATCCGCGAGATGCTGCGCGAAAAGCAGCCCAGCCAGCGCACCTCGCTGCCGGAGGAAATCGCCGCGACTGCGCTGTGGCTGTGCCGCAAGGAGTCGCACAACCTCACCGGCGCGGCCCTGCCCATCGACGGCGGCTGGACTTCACAGTAACCCCGCACTATCGGGATAGGGGACGGCGGTAGATGACCGCCGTTCCCCTCCCACACCACCCGGCATGCGGGTCCGCACCGGGCGGTTCGAGGGATTGAGGTTTACGACAAGCGCGGCAGGCCGAGGCGATCGAAGTACGCCACCGTCAGGACGCCGTTGAGCAGCATCGCGCTGTTGCGCCACCAGCGTCGCGTGTGTGCCGCAATGGTGCCCGCGACCACGGGCTTGGCACCCAACTCGATCAGCTTGCGGTAGGCCGTGCGTCCGCGCTTCCACTGCACCAGATGCAGTTGGCGCAGCCATTGGTCCAGTTCGCGAAACACGAATGGCATCCGCGCCAGCCGGAAGTACCCCTTCCAGCCGAGCAGATAGCTGCGCAGTGTCTCGACGACCTGTTCGATGCTGCGCCCGCACGTGC
>Ga0265293_10003734_pt1 | contig 27890 bp, 28 predicted proteins | sample Munlanlewell138R_FD_192505 | JGI IMG/M metagenome (GOLD analysis project Ga0265293, IMG submission 192505) | Leachate microbial communities from a municipal landfill in Southern Ontario, Canada - Leachate well 138R | ecosystem: Engineered > Solid waste > Landfill > Unclassified | place: Canada...
GTCTATAAAATTCATGATATTAACAGATTTTCCAATGTTTCAAGATCTATTTTACATTCATTGTCATCTAGTTTTTTTATCTTTTCTTGATATTCAATTGCTTTCATCAGAAGAGAATGTAACTTTATATATTTAGAATAATTTCCAAGTTCACTGATTTTATTGATCGCATTTGTGTCCATTTTATTATATTTGATTTTTTGGAGTGCAATGTATATTGTTTTATCAATATCTATGTTTGGTTGTTCTGGTTCGTCATTTTTAGTAATTATCTTTTTTCTAATACTAATTTCATTATTTTCAAAGCTTATTTCATCACAATAAAAATAGATTTTTGCTAAATCTTGAAGTAATGAAGGATTTTCATCTATAAAGCTAATATCGTTAATCAAGTTTTTAATATTTTTATCTACTCTAGAACCTTGAGATACAATTAAATACGAATCAATTACATTATTAATAATGTTTGAATCTATATTAAAGTCTTTTAACACATTTTTTATATCTTCAAGATTATTATTTGATAATTTATAAGCTTCTAAAATTATAGATTCTTTACTTTTATATTTTTCAAAAAGTTGTTTTATAGCATTTACCATCCAAAATCCTCTTCCGCTTCTTTTGGTACCATATTGTTTAGTTGTTCAGTAACTAAACGGCTAATAATATTAAATGAATCTTCAGGATGAATCAGTATTTTTTCTTTAATAATTTCTAAGCCTCCATTTGTATATTCTTCTATTATTTTCATATAAAATGCAATATTTTCATCATTTTCTTTATTTAATTTAGTGATATCTCCAGCTTCGTGAAAAAGGATAACTGTATCAAAATATTTTTGCTGTTCATCTGTAAATAGGTCAATAGCAATAGGTTCACCAAATCCACCAGATATAGGGGTCATTTTTTTCTCCTTTATCCCTAATGCTAGTGCAAATACATAAATTTCTGTCATTTTCTGGAAAAAACCTGTTTTTTTGTTCTTTTTAATATCCAAAATTTCAAAAACAATGTCTTTATCTTTTGCCTTTTTTAATCTTTTAGAGACTAATAAATTATTCATCTGATATCCTTGATATTTTTAATTTCTGTAAATTCTTCATCATCTAAAACTTCCATATCTACAGATAATCCATTATAATTGATCTTATTTGATTTAGATAAAGATAAACTCAATTTTGGTCTATGTGCTATTAGTACATACTGGTTTGAAATTGTTTCTTTAAATATTGGATACAAGTCTTTCCCATCATTCCATTGTTCTTGATTTAAAAGAATAATAACTTGAGGTGCCATATCTCTAACAACCTCTGAAATATACTGTTTATACACAGTATCAAACTGACCATATGGGGAATCAATTACAATTGGATATATTCCTGCGCCAGGGTCAATATCATTAGTATTTCTTTTTTGTTCTCTGTTTCTAGCCATATCAATTAAAGTTGAAATGAATAGTAAACTTATTAATTGTCCTTCACCATCTGATTTTGCAGAAACCACTTCTTCATCATCTCCCTCTGTAATAACTAATCTAAAATCATCATCAATTTTGGCATTTTTCTGAGCATGTAATATAGATTGAAATTTAGTATTCAATCTATTTGATAAGGTATTTCTAATCTCTTCAATGATTCTTGTGTTTTCATCAGAAAGAATATTTATAGCCTCTGAACAAAATGCAATTCTATTTCTAACTAATTTGATTGCTTCGTTTTGTGTTTCGTATTTACTGATTTGAATTTCAATTTCTTTTAACTCTGAATCAATAGTTTTTAGTTTATCTTCTAATAGTGCTTTAGTTTTTATTTTCTCATCTCTATCATGTTGTATTTGTTTTTTTCTAGAGATAAGATTCTCTTCGTTTTGTGGAAGTTCATTTTCGATATTATCTTCTAATATAGAAAATTTTTGTTCCAATTCGTTAATTTTATCTTGAACAGATTTTATGTCATCTGATAATTTTTTATATTCAGATATGTAATTAAAAGTGATGTCTTTTTTAGCTTCAATAAAATAACTCAATTCATTTAATACATCTTCAATTGCTGATTCATCAGAAACTGTATCTATAATTTTAAGTAGCTTTTGATGATGCTCATCTCCATCATCAAATTGTGTGCCGCATATACACATATGATTTTCAATTAATTCTTGGATGAATTTTTTTCTAATTCCAACAGGTAGTACACCTGTTTCTCTTTTTTCATCGATGATTTTTTTAGTAGTTTCTAAAATATTACTTGAGAGTGCCAAATAAGCCTGTTGTACAATTTTATTTTTTTGTGTATCTACAAGTTCGTTATATTTATTTTTTTGAAGCTCAATATTTTTTACTAAGTCTTCTCTCTCTTTTGATAATCCTTTTATTTCTTTTACATTTAACAATTCAACTTCAATTTTTTGTAATATATCATCAAAAATTTCTATATCACCATTTATTTTTTCAATGTTTTCATGTATTTGTTTTTGTTCATCCAAAAGTTTTTCTTTTTGTTCTTCTGGTAGAGTATCAAGATTTCCTTGATCCTTTTTAATACCGTTTAATTCATTTGTGAATTTTTTACGAGCCTCTTCAATATATAACAAAGCTTTTTCTCTAGTATCAATTTTCATTATATTCTTAATACCATCTTGAACTTTTTTATAATTTGATTCATCTGCAAATTTTTGAACACCTTCTCCTTTAAAGAAAAAATATTCTTTCATAGCAGGGCTTAGTACCGTATTGATTCTTTCTTGTGGATTGTGCTGAGTTTCATTGTTAATTTGTACAACTAAATCTTTTTTTGTAATTTCTTGTTTTTTATTTACATTTTTTATTACTACACTTCTTTTAACTGTATAGTTTTTATTTCTATCTTCAAAAATAAGGGTTGCTTCAACTGTCATTTCAGCAAAGTTATCTAAACTTCTAAAAAGTGACTTATTAAGAAAAACATCTCTTTGGTCAACATATTCAAGTTCATCTCCACCATACAAACACCATACTATTGATGAAAGAAGTGTAGTTTTCCCGACACCATTTGAAGCATATATAAAAGTAACATGTTTATCATCAATAGGAGAAAAATCTATAATATTTTTCCCTTTAAATTGTCTAAAATTATTTAAAATTAATCTTTTTAGAATCATTTCAAAATCCTTCTTTCAACTTCTTTTTTTACCAATTCTTTTTTATTACCTTCTGATAAATTTTGATTATTTTCTATAATTTTATAAACTTCTTTTATAAATTCTTTAACAACTTCTTTATTTTCCACGACAACTCCTATATGTGTAATAAATTATATTTTGCAGCTAAATCAATTAATGGTTTTTCACAAGCTGGATAATTTAATGCTAGCCTTGCAAATTCTCTGTATCTTTTTAGTTCATTTTCTAAATATTTTTTTTGAAATTTTAAATCTTCACCTGATGTTAAACCTGAAGGCACAACCATAAAATCATATATCTCTGCAAAATCTTTACCTTTAAATTTTCTCAATACTCTTCCTCTTCTTTGAATAAACTCTTTAGGGTTGGTACTGCTTGATAATATAAATGCTCTTTTCACTGATGGAATGTCAACTCCTTCATCTAAACACTTAATAGCAACTAATCCATCTATAGTATTGTCAACTAAATTGTTAATCAAATTTTTTCTTTTTGTTTTTGAATCAGCATCAAAAGAAGTAAATTTATCAACAATCATACCTTTTTTTGAAAGCATTTGATAAACCTGGTCAACCATTTTAGTTTCATTTTCTTCGTCTTTAGTAGCTGCACAATAGAATAAATTATCTTGGGTTCTTAGTAGATTTTCATTAATTAATAACTTTTCCAACGATGGTAATTTATTTTTTGCACCTGATATTATTTTTGCTCTTTTTATTAATAAAATCTCAAGTAAACTGTTATCTGATGATTTTTCATACTGAGAAATTTTAGAAATCTTTTTAGACAACTCAATAAACTCTTCTTCTTCCTCATTAGTTAAAAAAACTAAAACAGGATAATAATTATAAGGTGTTAATTGGCCAGCTTTGATTGCATCATCTAAAGTATATTCAAAAATTATTTTACCAAGGTAAGAAAGTATTGATGCAGTTCCCTCATCATCCAAGTGTCTTTGAGGAGTTGCAGATAAACCCAATCGATAAGCTGCATTATCTAAATAATTTTCTCGTATAGCTAATGAACCAAAATTATGTGCTTCATCTACAACTAGTAATAATTTATCTATTTGTTTTACCAATTCTTGAAACTTTTTACCAATATATGTGCTATTGGTAGTTATCATAAATAACTGTTTTTGGCTTCTTAAATTAAAAGCTGATATAGCTGAAGATAAAATAGGAAACCATTTAGATGAGTTTTCAAAACACTGTATAAACTCTATATTAAAATTTTTTGCTTCATCAGACCATTGAGTTAATAAATGCTGATATGGTACAACTACTAAAATACATAATTCATTTTGTTCTTGTAATAAATTCACGATTGAACTAAAAGCGGTTATCGTTTTTCCACTTCCTGTAGCCATACAAAGCAAACCTTTGTAATCGTTTTTAACCCAATTTTTGTATGCTTCTTTTTGATAATCCCTTAAGATAATAGAATTAGGGATAGTAGGATAATTCTTTTTTGTTTCAATTTGATTTTTGATTGGTATAGCATCATAAGGTCTCTCATTTGTTTTAAATTTTATTAATTTATTTTTTGAAAGCTCATCTAGTTCATAAATTAACAAATTTTTATCTTCACCATTCCAAATTTTATTAAATCTATCCAATGTTTCTTTTGCCAAAATCTTACTTGTTTCGTCTCCCCAAGATTTAAAAACAGAAATCGATTCATAGTTTTTATATGCTTTTATACTATCATTTTGAGAACCATTAAAAGAAACATATGAATTCTCAGAATCTATAAATATTCCAAATTTATCATGAAACTCTCCACCTTCTAAACCTTTAGTAGGAATTGCAAATCTAAATTCTAAATAGCCATCCGAAACTAACCATCCTAATAAATTTCTAGTATCTTCTTCCAATTTCTTTTCTAGTTCATCAATATTATTTAAAATTAATTGATTTATTGAACTTTCATTAAATTGACCACTAAGAGCTATTAAATCAGATTCATCTAAATTTGGGCTAGTAATAAACTTTATTTCTGAATTTTCTTTTATAAATCTAGCTAATCCATAAGAATTTTCTTTTAACCAACCAGATGTAAAATATCCAACACCTCTATAATATTTGATGGAATTAGAAAAGGTTTGATTATAAAAATCATTTGATATGTTGTCATCAGATGTATTATATGTTACTTTGAATTCACATTGTTTTAACATTTAATTTCCATTATTATTGATTTTCGTAATCTTAACATACATAAATCACCTAACTTCATAACTCAAATCTTTTGAAGTAAGTCTCAAGGTTCTTTTTAAGTTCAGTTTTTAATTCATCTGGAGTAATTACACCAATATGTGGAATGTATCTTTGTATAGTAGGAATTATCTCCATCAAGTCTGTTATGATGATTTCAAGTTCAAGTGAGCTATCATCATATTTTTTGATAACTCTTTGAGTAGGATTAAGGGGTTTTCGTAAAAAATACCTTGAAACGGTTGCATCTATAAATAGTTCTACAGTTATTGGTTCATTCTCAGGTTTATAATAAGCTGTAATAGCATTATCAAATGTTTTTACTATCTCTTTATCAAACTTATAGTTTGCATTTAACACTTCTATTTTTTTGATAGTATTAAGATGAAATGTTTTTATTTTTTTATCACTTGGCTCAAATACTATTAAGTACCAATAGCCTTCAAGATTTAAGATTTTAAGAGGATATACTTCTCTATCTTTTTTATTGTAAGTGCATTGGATGATACTTCTTGATTCAATAGCATTTTTTATTTGGATAATTTCATCTTTGAAGTTATCTATCTTTTCTACTGATGATTTTTGATAGAGTCTATTTGATAACTCATCTTCAAATTTATCAAATAAAACATCAACTTTGAGTGATAAATCTTCATCACTGTATTTATCTTTTGATTTATTTTTGAGTATTGAAATAACAGCTAGTTCATCTGCACTAAAAAGTGTTTTTGTAAGAAAATTGTTTTTGGCTTTGTATGTTTTAGAAGAGTAATCATAAAATATTTTACCATCACTAAATAATGGTAAAAGATACTCTTTAAAATCTGTCTGAATGATTTTTTTTGTAACATTAAATCGTTCAACTAAACTTGGAGTAGAGAGCTCTTGACCTTTGCTTAACAATACTAAAGTTGAGGATAATCGATTAATTCTGTTATTAAAATTCATTTTAATAGTATAGTAGAACTATTTTAATGAATTACTTAGTTATGTATCAAATGTGATTTTATATCAAATAAAAATAGCAAAAAATTAACAAAAAGTTTAAAGAAATGTAGTCAGCCCTCAAGAACTAGCAGAGTCGCTCCCATCTTAGGGCTTGATATTCAAAGCAAATTTTACCAAAATTTAGCTCAAATTTCAACCAATTTGCACCCCAAAATCTTCTGGCTTGATATGAAAATATGATGCTATGTTTTGATACATCACCTCATTTACTTCACTTAAAATCCCTTCGCTTTGCTCATCTATGATTTTATCTTTGATGTCATAGGCAAATAGAAGTTTATTTTCTTTATCTAGTTTTATGGCTGTTAAATACTCTTTAATGATGAGTGTTTGCATATTATTTTTTCCTTTGTAATTATTTATTTTTTCAGTTTCCAAGATAGTGTTCAGTGATACTTGCCCTATAGTGTTTCATCTCCCAGCTAACCCCTTGTAAAGCTTGTTCATAGGTGTAGCCGTTGTTTTGATACTCTCTTACTCTATTTTGTGCAAAGGTCCAGCGAAAACCATGTGAACCGTGATGAGGGATATTTAGCTTTTGGCATGTGGTTTTGATATCATCGATATACTCTTGATAAGAGATTTTAAAGTATGAGGTGTCATTTTGCGAAAAGAAGTTTTGCAAACTCTCATAGGTTTTGGTTGAGATAAACACATCACCAACTTTTCCACCTTTTTCTTTTGTTTCTATTACTTCGACATTTTTGTTGGTAATCTCATCAATTTTTATAGCTTTTAGTTGCTCCTTTTTGATAAGCGTCACTCCCTCACTTCGTGCACCACTTTCAAGCTGTATGGTTGCAGCTAATTGGTGTTTTGGATTGGAGAGAGTTTGGATGATATGATGTGGATTATCATAAACACGATTATGATAGTTATTTGCCACAAGCTTTAAATCTCTAGCATTGTTTAAAAGCTCTTGTCTTATTTTAAAATCATAAATAATTGGAAATTTGTATTTCTCTTTTGAGTAGCGATTAAGAGCAATCTCTAACTTTCCAAGAGCAGATGTGATTTTTTCTAAGTATTGCTTAGAGGGGTAATATTCTATCTTATACTCAATATAGCTTTTGATATGCTCATCAGTGATTAGCTCACAGTTTTTGAGTTTAAAATGCTCTTTGAGGTAGTTAAAAAAGTTATTCCAAACATTTCTATAACTCTCCATCGTTTTAAAAGATGACACACATCCATAGTGTTCATGATTTGGATTGATTCTATCAGATTTTTTTGCACCTTCAAAGAATATGAGCTTTGTAAGTACCGCTGTTTGATAATATACACTTCCTCTCATTTTTGCTTTTTCCATTTATCTATAATTTTTCCTGCTTCTATATACAGGTATGTGTTGAGTCCTTCTACTTTTTTTCACTTTGAAAGCATCAAACAAAGATTAGATTTTTGATAGATCTAATAAAACTACATTTAGGCGTTTCTCCTACTGCTTAAAGCAGCTATACAGTTTTGAAAAGTATCTGAAAACTTTACATTTTGCTTCACAGTTTTTAAATAGTCTAGAAAGAAAAGATTCTGGTAAACTCTTCCACCTAGCTCAACTTTAGTCATTGTTTGAATCAATGCTTACTTTTTGTAAGGGTTATAAAAAAGAAAATTCTAACACCAAATTTGTCAACTATAACCGCTAGCAGAAAAAAAGATTTGCAATAAGATTTTTTGCTCCCCGTTTCCTTGTTTTTTTAGATTGTTTAAAAAGTGGCTTGTTTTAGGGGATATTCAGGGAATAGTTTACAAAATTAGAAGAGGTGGAATTTACACCTTTTTTTACAAAGCTTTACAAAAGAGTTGACAGAAACTCTTTTATAAGTGAAGGAAATTTTTGCTAAATTAACAATTTTTTAGTTGCAATATTACTTGTTCTTTAATCTCATCAAACGATAAGTCAAGCCTATTTGTCTCATCCAGATAAACAGCTTCATTATCTTTGGGCTCTTGTTTTGCTTTGATAAATTTGAGTAAATCTTCTTTGGTATAGATATTTTTTGATTGGTTGGCTACTTCTAGTATTTCACCAAGACTGAGTATTTTATGCTCGCACATCGAACCAAAATCAAATAAGTCTCTACTTTTTTCTCTTAGCATAAGAGCTACTATTTTGAGTTTTGCAATTGTCTTTATATCCAAAATTTTTAACTTTGAATTTTGAAAATTGCAGTAACTCAACTCTTTTAAAATCTCTTTTTGCACCTCTCTATTGGCACAAAAAAACTCTATCTTCATACCATCAAGAACAAATTTTAAGATATATTCATCAGGAAATAGTCCTGCAAGTCTCAGTGCAAAAACATTTTCATCTTCTATTTTCATTGCACCTATGCTCAACATGGATGGAATTATCTTTTTATATTCAAGCAAATTTTTACTCACGATGTCAATATCTTCAGATATTCTATGGCTAATATAATGTGCGAGTGCTGTGCCACCTGTAAAATAGAGTTCACTTTCAAAGAGATCTAAATCTTTGATTATTTGTAGAGCTTTTAAAACATTAGAAGTCATTAATCATCCATAAAACCTCTTTATAGATAGGATTTTGATTATATTTGCCTTTTAGCTGAATATCCATCCCATTTGTAGAGATAAATCTTTGTTTATAAAGCGATTTATACTTATCGTCTAAAACAGCTTTGACCATATTTTTGCCAAATTTATTGCAAAGAGTTTTTATATCATCTTGATTCAGGGTGCTTAAATAGTTTGAGATAATCGAGTAAACCTTTTGATGACTTCTTTGATTTGTTTGCCAGAAAAGATTTATTGAAAATTCTGATGGCTCAAACTCTACGCTATCAGACAAATCAACAACACCTGTTTTTGCTTTGACTTCATCATACTCAAGATGACTCAAAAGTGTATAAAGACGAGTTCTGCTACTTTTCCAGTCTCTGAGTGTTCGCTCAGGCAAGTCTAAAAGCTTACTCATTTGTTGTTGTGTCATCTCTATCTTCTCCAGTATTTTTATAATTATAGGCGAATACCGCCTAAATGTCAATTAAGATTTATGATTTTTCACACTTTCCACCATGTGTACCATAGTTTTTCATAGCTGTATTTAAAAGAACCTCCGCAAAATCTTTATAAAGCAGTTGGATACTTTGTGGTGCATTTTCTTTTTGGAAAGTCTCTTTTACTTTTTTTTGCACAATCAATCGCACCAAAAATAGTGGGAAAAATCGCCTCATACAATACAAGGCATGACAATATATTTTTTTAGATGATGACATATGCGATGCATTTCCGTAAACGAGTACATATTCTGCTTCCTCTTGAGAAAATTTTGCTCCTGTTTTCTTTTTGAACATATCTTCATACATATCAAATGGAAATCCCATTTATCGCTCCTTTTGTTTATTGTATCGTTTGATAATATTTTTTAGTTTTGTGATCTCATCTTCTAAAGACTCTCTAACATAATGGGTTGACTTTATCTCTGAATGAAATTTTGAGAGGCTGTTATCTATAAGTTTGAAACTATCTTGGATGTCTTTTTGCTCCTTTGCATTTTCACCTGCAATTTTTAAAAGATATTTTTTATACTCATTAAATTGCTCCTCTATCTCATCAACATTTTGAGCTAATTGGGTTTGAAACTCTGATGAGTAGTTCATTAAAAGCTTTTGAATACCAAGGGCAAATCTATCTTGCAAAAAATAAAATATACCAGCTCCAGCTATAACTCCACTAAAAAACACAACCACCTGCATCATCATAAAAGTTGTTTGGTTATACATTTTTCTCATCCTTTTTTATTATGTACTCATTGATGTATTGAGATAGATAAGTGTGTGAAATAGTTTTTCTATATTTACTTTGCAGGTGTTGTTTTATATCCCTTAGGCTATATCCATCATTATGCAGTGCCAAAATCACAGAGTGAATCGATAAAAGCATCTGAAGCTTCTGCTTTGGTTTCTCTTTTTTTAGTTTTATTCTCTCTATTTTTGCGATACCTCCAAGTTCATTTAGAGTTTGATTTTTATTTTTTGATTTTAAAAGCTGCTCTTTGTCGTAAAAGTGCTTGATAGCAAGAAGAAACGAAGCCAAAGATAAAAGCTTTTTATCAATTCCTTCATTTTTTAGTTTAAAAAACTGATTTTTTTGCTCATCAAATATCAGTATCTGAAATTCAATGTTTTGTTTATTGAACCAGTTTATAAGTGTTTTTCGCTGCTCTTTGGAGAGCTTTGTGTGAAACTCTAAACTTGAAAGAGTTCCACTGTCAACAATGTTGTTTTTTTGTTCCATGTTCACCTCGTTTGATTTTATTTACAAGGTATTCATAATTTTGATGTTTGTTAGGTGGATGTTGATAAAATACTGTGAAATAGGAGTTTACAAAATGTCTGCCATAACATTAAAAGAAGTCGAACGAGTTTATCTATTGGCTAAAAATGTTTATTTTAACAACCTAACGAGAAATGAAGCATTAGAAGAAGCCGAAAAATTTGGTATGAATCGTGGATCAGCTCATGATTTAATCACTAATTTCAAATACATGATAGATGGTTTTAAATATACAAGAACTAATAATAATCATACTACAGAATATTATTTAGAGCATATTTACAAAGATTTTGGATTAGAAAAATTGATAAATGCAACGCATGCCTTACATCTACACATTGAATATTATGAAAATCTACGAAAAACTACCATGCATGGACTACGAAAGATACTAGATAAATATGAAAAAATAATATTAAATTTCAAAAAAATTCCAAATATTGTGTATGCTGATGAGCTACCTGTTCCAAACAATATATTGGTAGAGGGAGCTAAAAAACAGGTTATTATTAATGCCTATGAAAGAAATCAAGAAGCTCGAAATAAGTGTATTGATTTTTATGGTTATAATTGTTCTATTTGCGAATTTAATTTTGAAAAAGTTTATGGCGACTTGGGGAAGAGCTTCATTCATGTACATCATATTAAGCCTCTTTCCGAAATAAGTCAAGAGTATGAAGTTGATCCAATTAAAGATTTGATCCCTGTATGTCCTAATTGCCATGCTATGCTACACAGAACGATTCCAGCAATTTCAATAAATGAGTTAAAAATTTTTTTAAAACAATAAAATTATGAATATAGCTAAAGATAACAAAAGGAGCTATCAATGGCTATATACAGCAAAATGGAAAAATTTAGAGGACAAATTGTCTATCTTATCAGTAGAGGTTCATCAATTCGCTCAGCTTGGAGAATTATAAACTCTCATCTACCAGAAGAAGCGAAGATTAGCTACAATGCTTTTCATCACTTCGTTACAAAAAATATAAAAATAGATGCTTTATAGGAAATATTTCTCAACTATGCTTATTGCATAGCTATCAATTTTGTAAAGTTGATCTTTTACATATTTTTTTAGTTCTGGAAGGCTTGAGATTATTTCGATAATTGAAACAGAATCCAAGTCAGATTTTGCCCATGTTATGAGTTTATCCAAATCAGTTCTTCTCACTAAAACACCAAATTTGAGTGTTTCTTTTGGATTAAACTCATAATTTTCAAGTAATTCGTAAAATTTTAGGTTTAAATTCTCAGTTGAGATTTTTATATCTGATTTTTCTAAATGTAGAAAAAACGAATATAACAACACCAACATTCTTTCCCCATCACCACTCATGATATTTGATAGTTTTTCAAAAAATGTCTGACCTTTTAATCTTTCAATTTTTTCTTTGATAGTTGTTAAAATATTTTTACTAAGTAAATAGTTTTCAATTATCTCTGTTAACTCTTCATCACCATATTTGAGTCTTGCTTCTACGAATTTATCGTATGTAGCATCAAATGGTGTTTGTGCATCAGCAAATAAAAATAAAGGTGATACACCAATGTCTATAAGCTTCTGAATTGTGTGTATATCAGGCTTTCTTTTGCCTGTTAAGTATTGAGAAATTGCATTTGGAGATAACTCTATTTTTGCAGCAAAATCTTTTTGTGAGAGTTTTAACTCTTTTTGAATAATAGAAAATTTTTCAGAAAAATCCATATGTTCCTCTTGACTATTTATCTTCATTTGTGATAATATATTCAAATGATTATTTATAATTAATACGACTAATTATATCATAAATTACATAAAGGAGCAAAAATGCATTCAAAACAGATAGCTGTCGAATATCTTGCACCAAAAATTAGTAATCCTGCAATGATATTCAATGATATAAATATTTTTAAATCAATTCTACCTTGGGCAAAAGATAGTGCCAAAGAGTTTTTTGAGACGCAAACATCAAAAATGTTTTTAACTTCATATGTTGATGATGTAGCACCTATTGTAGATGAATATCTTACAAATAGAGCTACTAAAATGTATGAAAAAGCGATCAAATCTCAAAACAAACTTTTTAGCAATCTTTGTTCAAGTCAAAAAACAGTTGCATGGATTATTGATAGATGGATAAACACTTTTATTAATCTCACTTCAAATCCAGCATATAAAGAGTACATAGATATCTCAAAAATCAAAATCGCTTTTAATGATGAGATAAGTACTGCTCATAGCAATATAGAGGATATTTTGGAGTTTGAAAAACTACAAAAACTTCCAAAAGAGCAAATCATAAAAGCTTTAAAATTTATATGGGAAGATGGATACTTTGATAATTCACTTGATAAAGAGGATATCGAAGAGCTTTGTAAAAAGTTTGATTTGAGTATCAAAGATGTTTTTGGAACCGATGATTTAGTGAAACTAAATCTAAAAAAAGAACAAACTGAAAGCGGCCACTCTCAGCTTGTTTTTGTATTTGAATCCGAAGTTGCATAAGGAAACAAACAGATGAATTATACCCAAGACAATGATTATAGTTTCTTGCTTGCAATAGAGCAAGGGCTTTTAAGCTCTATGATGCAATTTGCAAGTGCTGAGAATATTGGGAAAGTTGTAAAAATTTTAGATGAAAAAGATTTTATACATAAACAAAATGGAGCTATTTTTAAAGCGATTATCAAATTATTTAATGATGATAAACCTATTGATGAGAATTTTATTTTATTGCAAAATAAAGATATTACAGAACAGGCAGTTATTGATGTATTAGCAAAAAGTCCAATAGCAAATATTGTTGATATGGCACAAATAGTGAAACATCATAGTTTAGATAGACAGATGTTAATCACAGCAGCGAAAATCAAAGAGGGAGATTTTACCCTTATTGGACATTTACAGTCTTTAAAAGAGGAACAAGATGCAAATGGAGATATAAGAGATTTAAAGGCATTTGATGAAAAATTTGAAGCCTATATCAGTTCTTTGGATTTGGATGTTGAGAGAATCAAAAACAAAAAAGTTGAGTATCTTTACGATAATTTCATAGTTAAAAATGATATCGTTATGATAGTTGCACGTCCTGGCACTGGTAAATCATTATTATCAGTTGCTTTATGTAACATGTTTTTAAGTGAAGAGAAAATAAAACGAGTTTTTTATCTTGATGGCGACAACTCAGAACTTACAATAAAAACAAGAAACATCCATCTTTTAAAAGAAAAATTTGGCAATAGGCTTAATTATTTTGTAGAGCTTACGCAAACAAAACTTACTGAAATTATTAATGAATTGATGAAAAAAGATCTAACCGATTGTTTGATTATTTTTGACTCAATTAAAAATTTCATTGTAGGTGATAGGAATAGCCATAAGGATGTAACAAAACTTATGAAAATGCTCAAAAAACTGAGAAAAAACGGTGCTACGATTATCTTTTTGCACCACCAAAACAAACTTCAAAAAGAGTTTAACTCAGAGTTTGCAGGAAGTAGTGCATTTGCTGAAGATGTTGCTTTGGCATTCGAGCTTAGAAAAAATGAAGATAAACAGACCTATATCCTCATCCCCATAAAAGATAGAAACAACACATCAGACTACATAGCTTTTAAATACAACCAAGATAATACCCTTACAAAAGTTGATGTGGATTATGCGATGGAGACAAATGAAGATTTAGAAATCAAAGAAGAGATCATCAGATTTATCGCTTCATGCAATGAAAAACCAAAGTACAGTGATATTTTATGCACTTTAACTGACGCAGGCTACAACAAAGATAAAGCCAATAAAATCATCCAAAATGGAAAAGATAAATATTGGAAAGCTACAAGAATCCCAAGACAAAACAATAAATTGGTCTTTGAGCTACTAGATAACCCAGATAGCCAAGATAACTCCATAAATAGGGGTTTGTAATGTACAAGATTTACAAGATAGCTTACGATAACTCAAAAAATATGAATGTATTGTAGGAATAGGAGGAAGATTATGTATGACGGACAAAAATTAGATTTATTACTAGCAAAATTTGAAGATATACAAGATACTTTGCAAATGTTTATGCCAAATCTACAGCTCAAACGAAATGTTTTAACATTTTTGGATATTACAGAGCCTACACTCAACCACTATATTAAAAACGGAGTTTTAGAAGAGGGACTACATTATGAAAAGGTTGGCAAAAATAAACTTCGCTTTATCCCTGAAGCAATTATTGCATTTAAAAAATCAGGTATAAAAAGACAAGTAGAGATGAAAAAATCTCTCAAGGTTGAGATTGAAGAAAAACCAGTGATCTTATCAAATCCAAATGCAAAAAAGATGTTTGAAAAAATGAAGAGGGCAGGATAATGAAAAAGCAAAAATCAGTTAAATATATCTATCAAGATGTTAGATTTAGGATTATTGAGCGAAGTGGTCATTGGAATTTAGATTTTTTCATCGATAACAAGCGACAAAGAAGAAGTACCTCTTTAAAAGCAAATAGCGATAATTTACTTATCATCAAAAAAGAGATAATTCCAGAACTGATGCTTGGACTTACAGGTACAAATATAGCCTTAGAAGAGGAGTTCGATGATCCAAAAGATATTACAGTGGAAGAGTTTGGGATAAAAAGCATAAATGCTAATAAACCAAATATTAAACCTCATGTATATGAGCGAAAAATGGCGGCTTTTAAAAACTATGTTGTTCCATATTTTGGAAAGACTAAAATAAGTGCTATAAAGCCTATGGATATTCAAGATTGGCAAAATAGATTGCTTACAACTCTTACACCATCAAGTGCTCAAAAATATCGTTCAATCTTTTATAACATCTTACAAGATGCCTTTATAAATGAGATAATCGTAAAAAATCCAATGCAGTTAGTAAAAGCTCCAAAACAAAAATCAAAGAAAAACACTTTATTTGATGAAGAAGAGGATGTGATGCCTTTTAATAATGCAGAGATTAAACTTATTTTAGAAGATACACAACTTTTTGAACACAATAAAAACTTTTATAAACTGATGCTTTTTACAGGAATGAGACCAGGAGAAACAGTTGCTCTTAGATGGCAAGATATACTCTTTGATAAAAAGCAAATCAAAATAATGCAAACAAGAGTAGCAGGAAAAGATGGCACACCAAAAACGATGTCATCTATGCGATATGTGGATATATTGCCTCAAACTTTGGAAGTATTACAAAGTCAACAAAAGCTCACAGGAGATAAAGAATATCTCTTTTATACAAGAAGTGGCAAAAGATATTTTTCTCACGATACCCTTGCTGCTTCATTTAAAAGATTGCTCACTCGAAACAAAATCAAAGAGAGAGTTCTGTATAATCTTAGACATACATTTGCTTCACAGATGATAAGTCAAGGTGTTGATATAGTTTGGGTATCAAAAACTTTAGGTCATAAAGATGTCTCAATAACACTTTCAACATATACAAAATTTATCCAAGAAGATGAAGCAACAAGGTTTCAGAAATTAGAGAAATTTGGCACAATTTTTGACACATTGGTTAACTCTTAGCCGTCGAAGTGCCTTAATATAGGGGTTTATAGAGTGCAAATTAGAGTTTATTACGAAGATACAGATACTGGTGGGGTGGTTTATCATTCTAACTACTTGAACTTTTGTGAGAGGGCTAGGAGTGAGGCTTTTTTTACTAAGGGCTTGAGTCCTTTTTTAGATAGTGGACATTTTGTTGCAAGAAAGTTGGAGGCTAGCTATATAGCTAGTGCTAAGCTTGGTGATGAGCTAAGTATCACTACAGAACTTCTAGAGATGAGAGCGGCTTCATTTAGGCTTTTACAAACTATATATAGGGAAGATAAGAAGATATTTGAGCTTACCATCACTCTGGCCTACATTACATTTGAGGCAAGACCTCAAAAGATAGGCGAAGGTACAAAAGAGCTTATATTATCTCTCTTTAAATCTTGAGTTATATTTTACAAATCTATACATAGCAGGGTTTAAAAGTTCTATTTGGTATATCATTTGGTTGTCTTTTAGTTCTATATTATACTCTCTATCTTCTCTTGTAGCTTTGCTGTAAAAGTAGTCAACTCCAACTGTAGTTGTATAGTTTATCCAGTCATAAACTATGTCATTTCCCAAGAGTAGGTTTGTCTCGATAAGTATATTGTTGTTCTCTGTGATGGAGTTTGCTATTATCATGTTCTTTCTATCTTCAAACTGAGTGATGGAGAGGATTAAAGGGTCATAGTTTATTTGGGTAGATAGCACTTTGGCCGCATTTGCTTCATAAAGTGTGAGTTGGGACATAATCATTCCCGTTTTTACTATAGGTGTGTTTATAAAAAATGTTCCTTCAACTATACTCTTGTTATCACTTAATTGTTTTTCAAGATTTGTAGTTCTTTTAGGGATGGCAAATTTAACAACACTTTTTTTTTCGATTGTGTCACTTGCAGCTAGGTAAGCCTTCTCTTCATATTGGCTAAGTTTATTTCCTATAGTTGTGTCGTCGTAAAATATAACTAAAGGTGAAACTGCCTCTTTAAGCAACATATCGCTTTGAGCTTGATAGTCGATGCCACCATAGTGAAGATATGAAGATGTGCTAGTGACATCTTTTTTATTTATAGTTGGAAAAAAGATGTTTATTTCTGGATTTATCTCAGATATCGCATCTGCACCTTTTTGAGTAAATGGTGCGATAACATAGTTGAAACCGTCGTTAGATATCTCAAGAAGTGCTTTTTTTATCTCATCAATATCTTCGTTTTCTATTTTGTAGCTCTTTAGTTCAAAAGAGTGATTTTTAGCTATGAGATATGCAAAAGATGCGTCTGTTGTTGATGATGCATATCTTCCTATGACTTTATATGGAAGAAGTAGGGCGATACGCAGCTTTCCTCCTACGATGTATGAGCCAAGGTTTAAGATAGAAATGCTCATTTTTCTTACTTCATCATGTTGCTCATTTTCTAATTTTGCATCAGCATGAGCAAGAAAAGAAAATATCATGCCATTGTCAAGATATGTTTGCATGCAACTCTCATCACATGGATAAGGATCTAGATTTTGAATATATGTTTTTGGAATGGGGATATTAGATATTAGCGAACTCTGCGCAAACAGCACAATAGGGAGTAAAAGTGTAAAAATATATAGTTTTATCATAGGTCAACTCTTCATTTTAATAACATTTTTATATTTGGCATTATAACCATCTTGAACTTAGAATTTAATAGGTGCCTTTGTAGCTTCTAAAGAGCTGTTAGAACTTGAAATTCTTTTAGTGCAAAATCATCCGTCATGCCACTTATGTAGTCAGTTATCAATCTTATTCTATAGTACCATTCAAGTAGTTGATACTTCTCTTTGTCTTGTGTATCTAATGTTTTTTCATCATTTTTATAAGCAGATATTTGTTTTGAAGAGACCCTTCTGATAAGCCTCATTGACACAAAACACTCTATACTCTCTTCATTTAGCAAGGCATGAAAATCCTTTGCACTAAGCTCTAATATGGGTTTATAAAGATTTAACAAACCATTTACGATGGAGTAACCTTGCAACTCAAGCTCTTGCACCTCTTTGCACTTATATATATACTTAGTTGAGATATTTTGTAAAATCTTAACTGCCTTATAGTATTTACTCTCTTTATCAAACTCTAGCAGTGCATGATTGAATTCTCCTTTGAAAATGACTTCATGATTTTTAAGATAAATATCCACAACATGGTAAACCAAAGAAGAGACTATTTTTGCCCTTACAAGTGTAAAAAACATACTAAATTGATAAGGTTCTTCATCCTCTTTTGCTTGTTCATATCTCTGCTCTATAACTTCTAAAAGGTAGCTTTCATCCTCTTTTTCACACTCTTCTTTTATAAGAGAGTAAACCTTGTCTAGGCTTAGTATGCCTTTTACAACACTATCTTCTAAGTCAGCGGTAAGATATGAAATATCATCAGCAGCTTCCATGATATAAGTGATGGGAAATCTATGCCCAGCTTCTACATTTAGGGTCTTTTGAATCTTTTGTATAAAATCTTTTTCACTATAGTAAAAACCTGGTTTTTTCTTTAGATAATTTAGCGGTTCACCATCTATTTTATCTTCATATGCACCTCTAGTGTACTTTAGAACTGATAAGATTTGAGTATATGAAAGGTTGAGGCGTTGGAGCTTTGATATAACTCTGATGGCTTGAGCATTGCCATCATAGTTACAAATATCTTTTGCAAGTAATTTTTTTAGTTCTTGTGTCTCTTCTGAGCTTACTTTAAAAGCCTCTAAGATAGGGACTGCATTATTTTTCATCCACTTGTTTATGGTTTGCTCTGCAAAATGTCCAAAGGGAGGATTTCCTATATCATGTAGAAGGCTTGTCATCTCAGCAGTCGATACAAATGCATTTTCAAGCTCACTAAGTTTATATTTTTGCAGTCCTTCTTCTTTTAGTTTTGTAAGTATGGATTTTGCAATAAATCTGGCAGTTTGTCCAACTTCTAGTGAGTGTGTGAGTCTAGTTCGTATCGAAGCATTTAGCTCTAAGGCAAAGACTTGCGTTCTCTTTTGTAACCTTCTAAAAGCAGGCGCAGACAAGATACGCCCTCTATCACTCTCAATGGAGACATCTATATCTTTTAAAGGATAAAACTCCCTATCTAGTGTAAGCTTTTTAGTATAATCAATCATATATTACCTCTTTTAATTTTCTAAAAATCTCTACCATCGCTAAAGTATCAAGTTTGCAGTACGCAAGTAGGGCAGTTCGAGTTTTTTCTTTTTCATCTTCACTCATAAGAGATAGTTTAGCAAAAGCGTTCATAGCATCGCTACCATTTTGGATGCCTTCTAGGCTTTTATAAGCTTCTTGCATCTTAGGAACTAGTGCTGGTAAGACATACTTGATGGAGTAACTTCCTTGCATCTTGGGAGTTAGATAGTGCTTCTTTTGAAAAGGAGACATCAAGTCTTTCATGTTGTCGTTTATAGAGAGTAGATGCTCTTCTAACTTAGAAAAACTCTCAGCAAGTTTAGTAATTACTCCTTTTTCAAAACTCATGTTGTAAGCTAAAACTGTAGCATCTCTTGGAATATCTTTGACAAGATTCTTAGCCAACTCATAACGAGGGTCTTTAGCATCTTGAGCCAAATACTCAAAATGCTCTAACTCTCCATCAGAGTGCTCTATATGAAGTGAGTACTGAAATGGTATCTGCTGATATGGACTGATGCCTTGCCATTCTGGGATTGCCTGCTGGAAGGTTTCAAAATCAAGATGGTAGATAGGATAAGTTAGTGTTTCAAGAAATGTTTTTATACTCTCTTTATCAATAGATGTGCTTTTACTCTTGTAGTTTTGCACCTTTTGTTTTTGTATGGCTGTCATGGCAAAATCATCAGGAATATCTTCTATATTTACTATCCCTTGAGTGTAAAGTTCTAGCTGTTTTTTACTTCCAAGGTTAAAGATATTAAAAATCGAATAGTCAGGGATGCTTCTTTGAACTCTCCAACAATACTCCTTAGCATCACACTCATAAGGAGTGTTGCAATGAGCACCGATATCAATATTTGGCTCATCATCTGCTAAATAAGCCTTAAACTCCTCAAGCTTTTTTGGGATGCCAAGCTCTAAAGCATCAACTTCCTCACTAACATCTACAATCTTAAAAAGCTCATCCAAATCAAGATCTTCGCCTCGTACATAAGAGTTGTCAATATGCACAACATAACTACCAACAACACTATATCCAAGCTCTTTTAGCACATAGCGCTGGATGGAGACATCATGAAGATAGATATCTTTTACGCTAGTAGAACTCTTTGCTTCATAAATCTCAACTCCATCAGGCGTAACCTTTAAAATATCCACCAAAACAATTATGCCATCATAAAGAAAAGTAGCCTCATAAATGTGCTCAAACCCCTTATCCATCAGCTTTTTCGTAGTCTCAACCATACCAGCAAAATCATCAGGGTTATAAACAACTTCCTTGCCATCAGGAAAAAGTTCACAAGCCAAATCACCAACAACATTACCAGTCTCAAACCGAGCCAAAGCCGTCGCATCAGGAGGAGTTAAAACTTCCTTTTTGTACTTTTTTAACCACAAAGATTTTGGGCACTGGATGCCGCGAGTGTATAGGGATTTAGAGAGGGTCATTTTTTTATTTTTTTGTATCATTTTTCCCTCTATTTTAGATTTATATCTTTAAAAAATATTTTAATGTTACTATTGATTAACTTCAACAAAACTAGTCCCATCCCCATTTGGAATTATTTTTATCTGCAATGGTATCCGTTCTTTCAACGCTTGGACATGTGAGATTACACCGACCATTTTTCCTCCACTTTGTAGAAGATTTAGAGCGTTTAGTGCAGTCTCTAGGCTCTCTTCATCTAGTGTTCCAAAACCCTCATCTAAAAAGAGTGAGTCTATGGCTATTTTTTGGCTTGCTAGTTCTGAGAGACCGAGGGCTAGGGCTAAGCTTACTATGAAACTCTCTCCGCCAGAGAGAGTACTAACAGGGCGGATGGCGTTGCCTTGAAAGGCATCTATGACTTCTAAGTCTAAGAGTTTGTCTTCGTTTCTTGTTAGTGTGTAGCGTGAGCTTAAAATATCAAGATGCCTATTTGCTAAGTTTATAAGCTGCTCTAGCGTGATGCCTTGTGCAAACTTTTTAAACTTCGTCCCATCAGCTGAACCTACAAGTTCATTGAGTTTTACCCAGACTCTGAAAGACTCTTTTTTTAGCTCAAGTGATGCCATTCTACTCTTATGCTTATCGCTGTTTTCTTGGTTTACTTCTAACTCTTTTTTACCACTGCCGATGCTCTCTTGAAGTGCGTTTGCCTTTTGCTCTAGCAGGGCTTGGATGGTCTCTAATTCGTTAGTTGGTTTTTTGCTTACAGGTTCTTGTTGGTGCATTTGTAGTCTTTTAGAACTCTCTGTTTTTAGTGTTTGTGAGAGTTTGTATCCATCTTCTATGTTTTTGCAAAAGTTAGCTAATTCGGCTCTTTGCTCATTACCAAGATTTGCACTTAAAAACTCTTGCTCATCTTTAAAATCATTTTCTTTGTACAAGTCTTGGAGTTTTAAAGCTACCAGATTTACTCTTTTTTCATCTTCAGATATCTTAATTTCTAGGTCTTTTTTATAACTAAAACGTTCTTTTTGTTTTGTTATGAGTTCACTAAGAGCATCTCTAGAGAGTTGAGTTTTTCTTTGCATATCTTCATGCTTTGCCGTAATCTCTTTTTCGTAGATCTCTAAATCAACAACATTTAGAATCTCTAAGCGACTAGAAATTAGCTTTTTTATGGTTTTATCTAGCTCTTTTAGGCTCACTTCATCTGTTTTTATATCTGCACTTAGTGAGATTTCTCTAGTTTGACTCTCTTTTTTATCGACTTCGCATCTGCTAAGCTCTAGCTCTAAAACCCTTAAATCTTTTAAAGTCTGTGCATAAACTTCTTTTCTATTTAGAAGTTCTTGTTGTTGCATCTCGACTTTTATAGCATCTAACTCAACATCAAACTCTTTAAAGTGTGACCTTAGACTTTGCAGATATTTTTGAACTTTTGACTCATTTGTTTTTGCATCTAAACTAGCTTGTTCTTTTTGAGATATATGCTTTTGCATCTCGGCATTTAGGGCATAGTACGCTTTTTCTTCTATCTGCATCTGCTCTCTTGTCTTTTCTATCTCGCCAAGAAGTTCATCTTTTTTTATACTTTCTTGCTCTATCTCAACTAGTCTAAAGTTGAGTTTTTTGATACTCTCATCATAGTTTATATGCTCTTTTTTAAGAATCTTTAAGTGGTCGTTTATATCGACAATGTTTGCATCTACACTTTTTTTATCGAGTCTTTTGTACTCAAGTTCTGCCTCTTTTAAAGTAGCAGATAGTTTGTCAACACTTCTCTTTATAAGCTTGTACTCTATATCTTTTTCTAAAATAGATGAGTCAAAGAGTTTAAGCCTCTCAAGGCTCTTTGCAAGGGCTTTTTCTTCATCTCTAAAGTGTGCGATATTTTGCTCAATAATGCCAAGAGTGGAGTTTAGCTTTTCATCTTTTTGATTGTTTTTTAGGTAGAAGTTTTTAGCATCTATATGTTTTTGTATCTGTTTGTCTCTCTCAAGAAGTTTATTTAATGAGTTGCTAACTTGTTTTAAACTCTCTTTTTTGCCCTCATAAACAGCTTGAAGTTTAGTGATACTTTGTGCGGTCTGTCTCTGCGTTAGTAGAAGTTCAAAGGCCTGTTTTAGCTTTTGTTTTTGTTTGTCAAACTCTTTGCTTTCATCTTCAAAACTTTTTTCTAAGATGACATGCTCTTTAGTTTTGCTCTCTATGTCAACACCTAAAGTCTCAAGTTCAGAACTTAGTTTTGTTAAAGTAATTTTGTCAGTTTTTAGACTCTCTTGTAGTTGAGTGTGTGATGAAAAAGTTGAAGATACATTTAGTGCTTTGTTTGCTAAAGATAAGCTAAAAAATGACTCTTTATGCTGTTCTTTTAGTTTTGAAGTTCTTAAAAATTCTTCTTCATGTCTCTTCGCATCTAGTGTAAGCTCCGAGAGTCTTTGAGTCCAGTTTAGTTCTCTTGCTATCTCTTTTAACTGCTCATCTGTTTTTTTCTTTATATCTGTGTTTTGCTCAAGCTCTTTTTGCTTTTTAAAAACTTGCTCATCACTTAGGAGTTCTATGGATTCTAAGATTTTAACATCAGACTCCATCTCTTGCTTGAGGTTGCGATGCTTATCAAACACAGCTATGGAGATATCAGCGTAAATCTGGGTTCCTGTAATCTTCTCTAAAAGTTCTGAACGCTCTTTTTCATCCGCTTTTAAAAAAGCATCAAAGCCACCTTGAGCTAACATCATGGACTGGGTAAAACGCCCAAAGTCCAGACCTGAAAGTTCTTCTACTTTTTTAGCAACATCTCTTGATTTTAAATCTAAAACCTTGTTTGTGTCTAGATCCACAAGCTCCATCTTTGCAGTTTGAAACTTTCCATCATGTTTTTTATGTGCTCTTTTTTGTGTCCAAGAGGAGCGATATCTCTTTTTTTTGACCTCAAACTCTACTTCACAATATGCTTCAGATGAGTGTCTTGACATCAAGTCATTTGGATTTTTAAGCCTTGAAGTACGACCATACAGAGCACAAGAGATGATGTCAAGAAGTGTACTTTTCCCAGATCCAGTTGGCCCTGTGATGGCGAAGAGAGAGCTATCTTTTGTTAGCTCTAAAAAGTCCACCTCAGTTTTGCCGTGAAGTGAGTTTATGTTGAGAGCTTTTAGTGAGAGTATTTTCATATTGTCTCTACCTCGCTCACAATGAGTTTAAAGTTTTTTAACAGTTCTTTTGTTAGCTCCTCATCTTCCAAACCATCTAGCTCAACTCTTTTGGCAAAAACTTCAAGAGGATTTAGATCATCAAGGCTGATGGCATCAAAAGTAGTTGCATTTAAAGATGGCTGCTCTTTATCAATCTTTACAGCAAGAAGTGTAAGCTCTAGCTCTTTTGCTCTTGCTCTGATGGTCTCATTTGCATGAAAAGGATTTTCATCTCTTATATGCACCTCTATCCAACTCTCTTTGTCTGCTACATTTTCAAGTTCACTTATAACAGATGCTGTATCTCCGCGAATAACTAACAACTCTCTTTTTAGCGGAATATCTAACTCTTTGACCTTTACATCTGCACCGATAAACTCTACGATATTTACCTTTTTTTGCGAGTTTGACTCACTAAAACTAAGTGGTATAGGAGAGCCACTATAGCGGACACTCTCGCATCCAACTCTCTGGTTTATATGAAGATGTCCTAAAGCTACATAGTTGAAATCTTTAAAAAAGTCACTATCTACATCTAGGGTTCCACCTATATATATCTCGCGTTCTGACTCACTGGTTTTTGCTCCTAGAGTTGTGAGATGCCCAGTAGCGATGATGGGAACTTCGCTACCATTTGAGAGTTCTTTTGCTTTTTCATAAACACTTTTATAGTGCTCTTTGATGCCAAGAGAGAGAGCTGACTCTTTATCATCCATAGTTTGGGCACTAAGAGATTTGCGAACTACATAGTCACGCAAAAACGGTACTGCACAAACGATGCCACAAAGCTTTGCATCATCATAAATAGCGATAACTTCATCTTCACTCTCATCGCCAGATGTGATAACATGAACATTCAAAGCTCGAAGAAGTTGTTTTGGAGCTTTTAGTGTAGCTACGGAGTCATGATTGCCCGCTGTTATGATGATGTTTTTACAAAGAGAGGAGACCTTAGTTAAGAAGTTATAGTAGAGTTCTAGCGCATAGTTTGGAGGTGTGGCAGTATCAAAAATATCGCCTGCAACGATAAGAGTGTCAACCCTCTCTTGCTCTATGGTTTGCATGAGCCATTTTAAAAACGCCTCATGCTCATAAAGCCGACTCTTACCCATAAAACTCTGACCTAGATGCCAGTCCGATGTGTGCAGTATTTTCAATCTTTCTCCATTTAAAGTTTAGTTTAAGAGGCAGCTCTTTATAGTTTTTAAGTCATTAAAAGTGACTTTCTTTAGTTCTGGATTTCTTTGAAGGTAACTAGGGTGGTAGATTGGGATGAGTTTGTACTCTTTGAAGTCTATAACATGTCCTCTAACATTTTGAAAGTCTCTTTCTTCGTTTGTTAGTTTGTAGTAGGCATCTTCACCTAGGGTTACTATGACTTTTGGTTTTATAAACTCTATTTGTGAGAAAAGATAGGATTTGCAAGAGTCCCATTCTGAGTCAGATGGTAGGTTTGCATTTAAGGGCTTACATTTTATGGCATGTGTTATATAGACATCTTCAGTCTTTAACTTTAAAACATTTTCTATCATTTTTCTTAGACTATCACCACTTCTACCGCTGTAGTACTCATTATTGGCATCTTCGCTCATAGAGACGCTAAAGTCTATAAACATAAGCTCTGCATCTTCACTTCCATATCCATACATGCTCTGTTTTCTGGATTTGCTTAAATCACATAGATGACAAGATGCTATGTTCTTTGAGAGTTCTTTGAGTGTTGTTGGTTTTTCATGAGCGTTTGCTTCATTTACAAAAAAAGGGTCTGTATAGATAAAACCAAGAGCTTTTAAACGGTAGAGATTTTGAAGGAGGACTAGGTTTTGAAAAGATTTCACACAGATACCTATTAAATGAATTTTTATGAGTATAGTTAAAGAGTTGTTAAAATCTACTTTGGAGTTATTTTTATGATAAAATGACAAACTTTTAAAGGACGAAATATAGTTATGAATAATAAAAAAAATATTTTAAATATATATAACTTTAGATTGACTTCATCAACAGAAGTTGGTTCTACTGTTAGACAAATTATAGATATAAATAGTACGAATTTGCTTATACATATTTCATCTTATATGCATAACACAGTTTTAGTTCAAAACTTAAAACTTGAATTAGTAAAAAAATTCCCAAAAGCAAAGCTTGTAATGTTTAAGCATTTAGATAAGACTTCAACTTCTGTAGTTGTTTATAAAATGAATGCCAACTTAGAAATCGAACGCTCTAGCGATGAAGCTCTAAGAGAGATGCAGTTAAAAGATTCTGATGCAAATAAAGAACTAAAAAAGTGTAAAAAACAGTTGTTAGGTAGATATTTTACAGATCATTTAACGGATTTTCCAAACATTTATCAACTTAGAAAAGATTTACATGACAATGATAACTATGGTCTTGTTACTATCGCCATAGATGATTTTGCAACCATCAATAACTTCTACGGTTTTATGGTAGGTGACTACATAATAGAGCAGGTGGGAAACTATCTTTTAGAAAACATAAATAAAAAAATTTATAGAGTCTCAGGAACAGAATTTTCCATTTTTCTTGATGAGAATCTTCCCTTTTACAACCTAAAAGATTATCTTAGTGAGCTTTATGAGAAGATAAAACATATAACTGTTTTGTACCAAAACAATGAGATAAATGTAAGTTTAACTCTAGCATCTTGTGTAAATACGAACCAAGATAACCTTTTTTCAAAAATCTCAATGGCTTTAAAATATGCAAAAGACAATAGACTTCCATTTTGGATTTATGAAGATAGAATGAAGTTTGAAAATGAATATGAGAAAAATCTCAATATATCAAATGTTGTTAGGCATGCAGTTGATAGAAAAAATATCGTGCCATATTTTCAGCCCATCATAGATAACAAAACACAAGAGATTAACAAATATGAATGTTTAGCAAGGCTCATGGATGAAGAGGAAAACATTATGTCACCAGCGCTTTTTCTACCGATTGCCAAACGTATAAAGGTTTACAATTATGTTACAAAAATCATCATTGATAAATCATTTGAAGTATTTGAAGAGACTAACTTTGAGTTTTCCATCAACCTCTCTATGGAAGATATCATAAATAGTGAAATGTTTAACTTTATACTCAACAAACTAAAATATAGCAAGGCCTCAACTAGAGTTATCTTTGAAATAGTAGAGTCAGAAGCTATAGAAGACTTTAACAAGATATCAAGATTTATAAATGAGGTAAAGAGATATGGAGCAAAAATAGCCATCGATGACTTTGGTGATGGTTACTCTAACTTTGCATATTTAACCAAGATGAGTGTTGATTTTATAAAGATAGATGGCTCTCTTATACAAGACATAGACACAGATAGAGACTCTTACTTAGTTGTTGAGACTATCGTTGGTTTTGCAAATAAACTAGGCATAAAAACCATAGCAGAGTTCGTTCATTCAAGTACAGTTATGGATAAGGTCAAAGAGTTGGGGATTGATTTTTCACAAGGTTATCATATAGATAAGCCGTGTATTCATATTTGATATTTTGAGAAACCCCGAATTAATTCGGGGCCATAAAGGTACTACTCTGTTACTTCTACAGTAACAGGTGTACCTTCCCAGATACCGTGTTTTGTACAGTATCCGTGAGCTACAAGATTTAGTTTCTTACCAGTTGGGATGATTGTAAAAGTTGTTGTGTTGTGAGCTTTTACATTTCCTAGTGTTCCTGGTACATAAGTAGCAGTTGCTAGTTTTACTTCACCGTTAAAAAGTGAAACACTCTCTATATAGTGGTCGAAATCATCTGGATGAGAGTACTCGTTACCCATTTTTATAGTTACTGCAAATGGCTCACCAGCTTTTGCAGTGCTCGCACAGTGGATAAATGGAGAGTGACGGTCTATAAGATCCTTCTTAGCTTCTC
>Ga0265293_10003736_pt1 | contig 27881 bp, 19 predicted proteins | sample Munlanlewell138R_FD_192505 | JGI IMG/M metagenome (GOLD analysis project Ga0265293, IMG submission 192505) | Leachate microbial communities from a municipal landfill in Southern Ontario, Canada - Leachate well 138R | ecosystem: Engineered > Solid waste > Landfill > Unclassified | place: Canada...
AATATTTATTCTGGAAAATTATTTGTCTTTCAAAATCATTAAAAAATATATTATCAACAAAATATTTTTATCCATTAAGAATAATATATACAAATGTTTTATTTATGCTTTCTTTGATTTTTTTTAGAGCTAATACAACAAAAGATGCTCTTTATATAATACAAAATTTGACTAAAGATCTAAAAAGTTTATTAATTCCTAGTTATGCAAAGTCTTTATATAATTATTTTGTGTTTTCGCAATATCATTTTTCAATTGCGATTTTGGGTATTATATTAATATTAATATTACAATTTTTCCCATTTAAAAACTTAAAACATTGGTTTTATAAACAAAATATAATAATTCGATTTTCATTTTATTACATATATATTATGTCAATTGTTATATTTGGAATTTTTAGCGGAAATACTTTTATTTATTTTAATTTTTAATTGAACCCTCTGAATAAATACATAATTTAGAGCTTTAGAAAAAAATTAAAAAGATAAGGCATTCTAATTAGAGAATTTAATTAAGGAAATTATATGAAAAAAACCATAATGAAATTTATATTTTTAAGCACTTTGATATTAACCACAATAGGAACTTTAAATTTTTTTATTGATAAAGCTAATATTCTAAAAACAGAAACTTATTATAATAAAATATGCGATAATATAATAAACGATGTTCCAATAAGAGGGTTAGGTAATGGTGATCAAGTAATTATTAAAAAAAATTTATTTAAAAAAGTCGCTGAAATCGATGATAAATTTGATATTTTGATTTTTGGAAGTAGCCGTGCTTGGAACTTAAATTCAGAACTATTTAAAGAAAATAGAATTTTCAATTTTAGCATTCCAAACAATCGACTTAGAGATACTTATGCATATATTAATTTTGCTTTAAAACACTCTAAAAAACCAAAGAAAATCTATATAGAATTATATCCAGATATGTTTTATAAAGGTAATGAAAAAATATTATACAATTTTTTATTAAGTGATTATTTAGAAATATCAAAAAAGCACAAAATTAATAATTCGGATAATTCTTTAAAATCTCAAATAACAAACCATCCTATTTACAATATATTCTCGCCTTCTTATTTTCAATTTTCAATATATTTTCTTTTTAACAGCAATCTTTTCATACCAAATGAAAATGCAATTATGGATTTTTCATTATATGAATTAAAAAAAGATGGTTCTTTCATTCCTCCACAATCAACAAAAGATAAAGCTGGAATTGATTTTCGGCCTTTTATAAAAAAAACTGTACTTAAATTTAAAAATATTGAATACAACATTGAAACTTTTGAAGAATTAGAAAAATTAATATTAATTATTAATTCTCTTGATGTAAACTTAAATATTGTTTTATCCCCATTACATCCATTTATTTATGATTTATGTATGGAAAATCCTGGTTTTGAATATATTTTAGAAATAGAAGAAAAAATTAAAAAAATATGTATTAAACATAATGTTACTATTTTTGGATCTTATAACCCGAAAGATACAAATGCCAAAGCTGAGGATTTTTATGATCAAGTTCATCTAAAACATGAAAAAACTGCAAAAATTTTAAATTTTTGATAAACTATAAAAATGAAAAATAAAACAGGAAATTTAAATAAATTAAGACAGAATATTCAAAAAAATGATAGGGAAATATTAATACTATTGACAAAAAGATTTAGAATTGTAAAAAGAATAATAAAATTCAAAAAACAAAATAATATTGATATTAAAAATAGCAATTATGAACTTTTTTTAAAAAACAAATATAGTTATTTTTTAAAAGATAAAGAATCTAAAAATCTACTAATTGAAATAATACAATCTATATTTGATATTAGTAAAAAGTATCAGAAGCTACTATCTTCTAGAGATGAAAAATAGCCATATTTTATTGGTCCTTGTGTACCAAATCTAAGCAGAGCATTTTGAGTCTTTATAAATGCTGAAGTTAAAACATTAAAAGTTTCAGCATCTTCTTTATCATCATCGCCTTTTTTGGAAAAATGCATTCTTAATGTAACACCAACAGCTTTTCCTGAATCTGAAGCTTCAACTACTTTAAATATTTTATCCTGAGCTTGTATACCAAGATATTTGAATTCAATTTCCTTTACATGATAAAAACTCTTTTTTTTATTTCTGTGTGTTCTTACAACAATTCTATCCTCTTTATTAAATTCATAGCTAACAATTTCTGTTTCTGGAGTATATTTAAGTTCAGAATTGCTAGGAATTTCTTTAAAAAGTTCAACCTCTAAATCACTTCCACTTATTCTAACTTTATAAGCACTTTGTATATCTATAAAAAAGTTTTCAATAAATATTCTTGCTCCAGTCTGCATTTCAGATTTTATACCTTTATAATGAGTGATTTTTTGACTTTTTGAAGAAAAGGAATAAAGAGCAAGTATAAGTACTCCTGAAATAGCAACAACTATTAATATCTCAACCAAGGTTAAAGCTTTCTTTTTCATTAAAATCTCCTAAAAATAAATATATACTCTTGAATTTGATACAAAAGTCGGAAAATTAAGCTGTCTCCATTTTTCTTGACCTTTTACAATTTCATTCCATCTAACAGATACAACAACTTTTTTTAATCTTTTATCAATAATATCTTCTATTTCAATCTTTTTTTCAAACCTGTCTATATAATCTTCTGGAAATTTTATAATTCCGTAAATTGAATCTCCATCTTTTATCTTATCCCAACTACCTCCTTGGAAATTTTCGTTTTTTATAAGATAAAATTCAGATGTCTTTATTCTATCCACTTCACCTTTAGCAATTGTAGTGGCAAGAGTAACATAAGAGCTTTTGGCAAGTTCAACAGATCCTTGGGAAAAAAGATAATATACTCCAACAATTCCCATAAAAAAAATCATTACTGCCATCATTATCTCCGCAAGACTGAATGCTTTTTTCATTTTTGACTCCTGTATTTATTTATACTCAATTATTTAACACAATATAACTTGATGGAATTGGAGAAACTGAAATAACATAAGACTTTCCAGAATCAATAAGATATTTTTTACTTATAAAAGTATTATCATATTTCAAACTATAATTGCTATTATTACCAAAGTTTTTTCTGTCTAACCTTTTAAGAGTTAAATTCCCTTGAATAGTCATGTCAGTTGATTTAAAAAGGTTTTCTGCCATAAAACCAACTCCTTTTTTTATTCCACCTGAATTTATAATTGTATTATATGATATAACAGAAAGTACATTTTCACTCTTAAAAAAATCTCCAGAAAAATATGAATCAGAATAGGAAACTTTCGTTCCATTCTTAAGATTTCCTGAAATATTAATACTATCTCTAGCAACTATGCCTCCAGGAGTTCTAAAAGTATTTAATGATTTTATTTCAGCATTATTACAAACAACATTTCCTTCAAGATAAATATTATTATTAGCAATGAATGTATCTCTTAAAGGTCCAGGAAATGTTTCCACAAATCTTGTTGCGGTTTTTTTTATAGCTGAAAAATTCCCTTTATAGTTAATTCTTTCATTCCATGGTACAGATTTTTTATTTTTAATCTTTGCTTCTGAAGTCTCATATGGTAATTCTGCTCTTTCTTTAATTATTCTTACATTCCACTTATCATCTCTTGTCCAATCAGCAGCATTCTTGTGTGCTGCACAGGGTTGTGGGTCAGATGATACCGAGCCACAAGTTGAAATACAAGTTGCGCATTCAGACCAAAATTTTGCACACATCATTTTATTTGCATGCTGAATATCTTCATAATTATATCCCCATATAGTAAAAATCTTTTTTATATCTCCATAAAAATTAACTCCTTCAGCTGTTTCACAATTTTTACCTAAAAAATGTGTTCTAGATTTTCCTTTATATAGTCCTGAATTAAATGAAAATATACCAGGATCTTCATAATTTACAGTTGTACTCCCATTATTTTTACCACAGCTTTCAGGATATGAATCATGTTCAAATTCTGTCTTTCCTCCATGTACAGCTATAGCATCTCCCATTGTCCCTTTTTCCTTTTTTTCATATGGTTTATTTGTACCCGGAATGGTATTCATATCCATATCATGACTTTCCTTCTTCCTTTCTGTACCACCCGGAATCAATGATTTTTCATGATCTCCCTCTGAGTGTAAATCTAAATTATTTGAAGGACCCCATTGAGAAATTTTATCGTAAGGTTGATGTAAATCAATATTTATTGCACTTTTCCCAATAGAAATTCCAAAAGATGTTCTAGCATCAACAAAAAAGTTCGGAGGATTATTAAAAGCTTCTGTTGCACTATCATCTACCATAAAACAAAATTCATTACCTACAGGTCTTACATCTACAACCTTATAATCATAACTTGTTTTTAAATCTCTTCTTACTTTATTAACAGAACAGTTAATTTCATAAACAAGAGTCCCAAGTTTATCATCACAATCATTAATAGATTTGACATTTATACATTCAGCTTTAACCGAAACACTATATGATATTGGATTTGTTGTTGCTCCATCATCAAGTGTAATTACATCTGATTTAAGATCTTTTGAATGTTTAAGACTTATTGAAAGTTTTCCACCATTAATAAATTTATTTCTAAACTCATTATTAAGTTTAGCTCTTGTTTCAGCAAGTGCTTCTTCAAGTGCTGCTTCAGCTATCATGTGAGCTCTTAACATATCAGAAGTATAGTAAGCTTGTCTAAATTCAGTCTGAGAATTCCTATTAAACATTATTCCCAACATAGCTAATACTAAAAGGAAAAATAAAACTAGAGGAAGAAAAATACCTTTTTTCATAATATCACCACCCAGTATGTGAAAAAACATTTGTTTTTATTTGTATATAATTTAATTATACTTTAATTTAAATATAATTGTAATTACTTTTTTATCAACATGCAATCACCAAAGGAAAAAAACCTGAATTTTTCCTTTACAGCATATTTATATGCTTCCATTATAAGCTCATAACCTGCAAAAGCAGATATCATTACAATAAGCGATGATTTTGGTAAATGAAAATTAGTCAGCATACTATTGACTATTTTAAATTTATACCCAGGATATATAAATATATCAGTTTCTTTTTCACATGGTTTTATATTTCCAAATTCAGAGTAATTTGCTTCAAGTGTTCTTACTGATGTTGTGCCAACTGCCATAATATTTTTATTTTGATTTTTATATAAATTAATAATATCTGCACTTTTTTTACTTATATAATAATTTTCTATGTGTAATTTATTTTCAATTAAAGAATTTTTGGATAATGGTCTAAATGTACCAAGTCCAATACCAAGATTTACATCTGCAAAATCAATTTTATTATTTTTTAATTTATCAATTATTTTTTGGGTAAAATGTAATCCTGCTGTTGGTGCAGCAACTGAATTCACATTATCAGAAAATACTGTCTGATATCTTTCATCATCTTCTATTGTATTTTTTATATAAGGTGGTAATGGTATTATTCCAAATTTTGAAATATACTCATTATTAAAAATATCACTAAATTTAATTTTTTTTATTCCTTCACCTATGTTTTCTAAAATTACACCTTCAGCCCCTCCATTTAAAATAAATTTTGTTCCTATTGAAAGTCTTTTGCCTGGTCTTGCCAATGCATGCCATACAAAATCATCTATTTTTTTTAGAAGAAATATTTCTATATTTGCTCCGGTTAATTTTTTGCCATAAAATCTTGCTTTTAATACTCTTGTATTATTTCTTACTATAAGTGTATTTTGAGGTATAAGTTCTACAATATCAGAAAACACTTTTTCATAAAATGTACCTTTTGTTATATCAACTACAAGAAGCCTAGATTTTTCTCGATTTTTAAGTGGATTTTGAGCAATTAGCTCTTCTGGTAAATTAAAATCGTAATTTTCAAGTAATAATTCTTTTTGTGACATTAACTTTTACAACTCCATTTTTTTCATTAAATTCATACATTAATTCATCACTTATGTTTTTTATAAGATACATTCCAAATCCGTTCTGTGCAAGTTTTTTTTGTTTAAACCTTTCTTTTGGAAATTTAAAAGATTTATCTATAAATTCAAATTCAATTTCAATATTATTTTTTTCATAATTTAATTTTAGAGAAAATTCTTTTGATTCTTTTGAATGCTTTATTATATTTGTAACTAATTCTACAGTAATTAACTTTATATCATCTAAAACCAAATTATCTAATATATTGTTTTCTTTAAAAAATAATTCAATATATTCTCGTATCTTTTTTAATGAATTTGTATTTGCTGGGAATTTTTTCATAGACTTTTATATTCTTCAACCAATCTAATTATTATTTTTGCGAGTTTATCTGAATTATGTCTTAAATAATCACCCTCAAGAAGAATATTATCCATTACAGGTAAAATGTTCATGCTTTTTAATTCATCATTATCAATAATTACAGGAAATGCTCCATCAATCTCATATTTTTTAAGTAATTCCTGACTCATTTCACCTTTATTAACAATTGCAAAGTTAATACTTCCTGGTATGTAATTATACAAAGTCTTTATATGGTCAGATGCACTAAAATCACTTGTTTCACCTGGCTGAGTCATAATATTACATACAAAAACCTTTAAAGCTCGGCTTTTGATTATAGCATCTCTTAACTGCGGAAACAGCAGATTTGGTATTAAAGAAGTGTAAAGTGAACCAGGTCCTAATATTATTACATCAGCTTCATTTAAAGCTTTTACAGCTTCAGGATTAGCCTTTGCATCAGAGGGACTTAAAAAAATTCGATTTATCTTTTTTTCTTTACCTTTTTCAGATATATCTGACTCTCCAATAATTTCACTTCCATCTTCAAATTTAGCACCAATATTAACATTATGTAGGGATGCTGGTATTATCTTTCCTTTTACTGCTAAAATATCACAAGCCATTTTAACAGCTTTTTCAAAATCTCCATTGTTTATACCAGATAATGCTGCAAGAAAAAGATTACCAAAAGAATGCCCTGATAATTCACCATGACTTTTAAATCTAAAATTAAAAAGTTTTGATAATAGGGTTTCTTCTTTTGACAATGCGACAATACAGTTTCGAATATCTCCTGGAGCAATAATATCAAGTTCTCTTCTTAGTTTACCAGAACTTCCACCATCATCTGCAACTGTTACTATTGCACTTATGTTTTCGTGATTATAAGAAGCGTAATTTTTTATTCCTTTAAGCACTGTAGAAAGTCCTGTTCCACCTCCGACAAGAACTACTTTAGGATTTTTATAAAGTTCCAGTTCTTTTACAATTATATCAGGTTTATTTACAGGTCTTATTTTTTTAATATAAAACCATACTGTAAGAAGTATTAGAAATAAAGATAAAGCTCCTATCCAAAAAATTCTTAAAAATTCATAATCATTATTTAGAAAAAATAAAAAAATTCCAGAAAATAATCCAGCTAAAAATGCAATAAAAGCATAGATTTTTATTCTATTAGACTTATTAGATTTTTCCATCTTCCAACATTCTCCTTAAAGCTTCTTCTGCCTGAGTTTTAAGATCAAAATCAGTAAAATCATTTAATATTTTTTCATAAGCAGCCTTAGCATTAACATATTGTTTAAGATATTTTTCATAAATGTAAGCAATTCTAAACTGAGCTTTTGCAGCAAAATCACTTCCAAATTCTGGAACAAGAATTTTATACTGTATAATTGCTTCTGTATAATCTCTATAATGTTCTTCAAATATTTTAGCTTTATAATAAAGTACTTCATAATACGCTTCAGTAAAGGAATAATCTGCAATATAAACATTTATTTTTTCCAATGCTTCACTATACTCTTTAAGGTTTTCAGTATAAATTTTAATTATTTTTAAAGTAACAGCTGCTTTTTCTTCAGGATCAACAAGGCTTTCAACATAGTTTTCATAATTTTCAATAGCTTCATCATATTTTCTCTGTTTTATATAACAGTCAGCGATTTTTTCCATTAAAGCTATATCTGTTTCACCATAATCTTTCGCTTTTTTATAATTTAAAAGTGATTCATTGTATTTTTTGAATTTTTCAAAATATATATCACCAAGTTTATAATGAAGAAGTGCTAATCTATAACTATCATTAGTTTTTGATATTTCAGCTTTTATTTCATCTATATTATCAGAAATATCCTGAAATCTATTGATTTCATTATAATCACCAGTTTTATCAAACAAATCAAGTTCTTGTTCAAATTCTTTTCCTACAATTCCTTCTTCTAATATTTTTTCAATTCTTGATAATGCTTTTTCATTATAAATCTTTTCATCAGGAAAATATCTTAAAAGTCTTTCAAAAGAATGTATTGCTTTATCTTCATCTCTTTCTTTCATGGCTATAAGACCTATTTTATATTGAAGCTCTGGTGCTGATTCAGAAGAAATATCATTTATAACAAATTTTCTATATAGTTCAACAGCTTTTTTATAATTTCTTTTTTCTTCATATAACTTTCCTAATTCAGGTATAACCTTAAAATAACCTTTTTCAAGTAATTTATTACCTATCTCTATTGCTTTATCTTTTTTGTTCTTTTTAATATTTTCTTTAAAAAATTCCATAGTAATATTTGTTTCTTCTGTATCTTTTTTTGTATCAGAAATTATAATTTCAACAGAATCTTCTTCAAATATCAAAAGCTCTCCTTCAATCTTTTTCATTTCTTCTGCTTTAGCCTTTATATCTTCTGAAACATTAAGTTCTTTTGTATCTTTATTATTATCTATATAAAGTAAATATTGTTTTGCAAGTAAAAATTCATTTTTTTTATCAAGTGCAGCATTATCAATATTGTAAATATTTCTTTTAATATAAAGTTCTTCAATTTTATGTTTTACATCAATTCCAGTTATTCTGTTTAAAACTAAAGTGTAATTAATTGCTTCATCAAAAAGCCCAAGCTTAGAAGACATTTTAATGATTTCTTCAATATTTTCTCCTGAAGAAGTATCACTTGTATTAAGATTATTTTTTTTATTAATTAATCCTCTATAAATATTTACAACATTTCTAACATTATTATTGGAGTATTCTGGAAATTCTGAATAATAAAAATCCAGCAATTCATAATCTAGAGTTTTTATATAATAATCAAAAACTTTTGGAATAAAACTGTTGAATCTTTTAAGAAAGCTTAATATTTCAGAACTATTCGAAGATTCAAGTAAAATATCAAAATATTTATCTTTTAAAAAAGTATTATCTTTATCTAATTCTATTAAAGTAAATATAAATTCTTTTGAAAAAACAGAAAAATCAACTTTTTTAATATATTCAACATTCACAGGAGCTATTGTTTGATATATATCAAGTATTCTAACAGTATCATAATTTGCAAAAATATATTCTAATAGTTTTTCTTGAGTTTTTAAATTGGAAAGTTTTTCTTTAAATCTATCCTTAACAATGCTAAATATATTTACAGCATCATTATATTTTTCTTTTTCAAGAACACAATCCCAACAAATTGAAAAAACTTCAAAACTATCTTTAAATTCTGCGACTATATCATAATAATTATCAGCTATTTTTTGCTTAAAATCATTATCACGAAAATATCTGTATCTTTGAGATATAGTTTTAAGCTTTTCAACATCTTCAATTACTTTATTTGTTTTTTCAAGTTCTCTTAATTTATTACCAAGATCAGTTATATATTGATTATTAAAAAGTTCTTTTTTTATTATAAACGAATCTATAAACTCTTTATCTTTACTTATTATTTTTTCCAAATCTTTTTTTTCAATCTCACCAAGTTGTATTGCAATATTTATTTTTTCCTTTAAAACAGCAATTTCTTTATAAGATGGATCTATTTCATTATAATAATTTTCACATAATTCATAAGCTTCTTTTAAATATCCTTTAAGAACAAAAAATTCAACAGCTTTAACATAAAAATCACTTATTATCTTATCTTTATCTTCTTTTTTATCAAGTGCATATTTCCTAACATATTCTCTTATTTTTAAATAAAAAAACTTTACGACTTTTTCAATATCTCCGACTTTTTCAATTGAAGCTTCAGCAAGAGCAACTATTGCAATATTTCTTAATTCAGGGAAATCTATTTCAGAAGAATACTGTATAAGTTTTTCAGACATTTCAATCTGCAAATCATAATCTTCAATTTGTCTTGTTAAATTAAAATAAGATAATATCTTGCCAGGTAGAATTTTTTTTAATAATTCTTTTTTCTTTTTTTCTTCTTCATTAAGAAAATCATTACCTGATTTTTTAAGTTCATTATCAAATGCAATTATTTCAGTAGTTGAAATAGTTTTATTTTCTAATTTTATTTCTTCAGTCAAAATAATCTCTTCAGAATCAGAATCATCCTCTAAAATTAATTTATCTTTATCTAATTCTTTTTTTGAATTAAATCTACTTTTTCTTCTTCCATAATTACTTGAAATCTCAACTTTTTTAGGAATGTTTGTATTTGATTTTTTAGCTGTAACATCAGTTTTAAGTTTTAATATTGAATCGTTTATATCTCTTTTTAACTCATCAATAGAAACTTTAATATTGTTTTTTTCATATTGATTTGAAGCTTGTTCAAATATTTTATTGTTATCTGAAAAATTAAAAAGAATAAATTTAATAATATCTTTAGCCTGACCTGGTCTACCAATGTTTTCAAGAAGTTCTGAATATTTAAGAAATACTTTCCCAGTTATGTCAATATTGCCATGTTGTTCCCAAAGATTCATAGCAAATTTTTTAAGCGATATTTCATCGCTTTTTAGATTATATATTTCAGCAATATTCCAAACAGCTGATTCAAAAAACTCATTTTCAGAATCAATAATCATGTTTTTAAAAATTTTTTCAGCTTCATCATATAGAGAACTTTTTATAAATACTTGACCCTTTATAAATTCTATTTCATGATTTGTCTTTTTTGATAAATTAATAACTTTAAGTACTTTCTCATAATTATGATAATAATAATAAAGAATTCTAGCTTTATAATAAGTTTTTTTTAATTCTGGAAGAAATTCTGCCATTTCAATAGCTTTCTCATACTCGCCTAAACTCTCAAGATCAACAACTCTTCTTTCAATCTTTTTAGTATCAGCTTTAATCTTAAATCTTTCAATCGTTGATAAAACACGTTTTTTAGTATAGGAATGAATAGCATAATCTAAAAATTCACGACTTTTAACAATATAAAATAAAGCATCATCTATACGATTTTTTTCTTCTGAAATATAAGAAAGCATAATATATCTATAAAATTCATTTTCCTTTTTTAACTTTATTGTTTTTATAATATTATCATTATCTTCAGCATTAAAAACATATTCAGTAAAAAGTGAAAATAAAATGAAAAATTCATTTTTTAATTCATAATCAAACTTAATATCACCAAAAAAATTCAAATACCATAAAACCTCATCTTTATCTCTAATATCATTGAATCTTGATAAAAGATCTTTTACTTTTTCATATCTTTGTAATTCAAAAGAATTAAGCATAAAAAGCATATATGCTAATTCTTTTTTAAAAGAATCATCGGGAAAGTTATCTATATATAATTCTGAATATTTTCTAAATTTATTTGCTTCAATTATATCAACACCGTTTTCTTTAAAAAAAACAATATTTTTAAGCTGTTCTTTATCAAAATTATCAGGATATACTTCTATTCTTATTTTTAAGATTTTTTCAAATTCTTCAAAATTAAAATATCTATCTTTTTCAATTTTAAGAATTTCTTCGAGAGCTTTTCTGTTTTGATGTTTTTCAAATAAATTTTCCAAATAATCATAATAATCAGATTTTTCCAGAGTATTTTTTTTAACTTCAATATCAAGATCTAATACTCTATTTGAAATACCATGTTCAGAATTTTTAATAAAGAAAATATATCTTTCAGCATCTTTATATGATTTTTTTTGTATATATTTTTCAGTTAATTCAAAGTATTTTTCAACTACCTGCGATTCTGAAAAAGACATTATTGAAATACATATAAAACAAAAAAAACAAATCCGTTTACTTAAGTCTTTCATAGATTTCCAATAACTCTTTCGATTTAACATTGTTTCCCTGTTTTTTATATATTCTTGATAAATGTAAATAACTTACCGAAAGATTCGGATTGTTTTTGATAATAAAATCAAGTTTTTCCATTGCAATATCATCCATATCATTTTCAATTGCAAAATTAATAACAACAAATAAATCATTTATATTGAATCTTTCCAAACATATACCAACAAGTTCTTTTTGCCTGTCAAAACTCATTTTTTCAATAAAAGAATGAAATATAAGTTTTAATACATCAGTATTAAGATAAGAAAAATTGATAATATCATAAATTCCTTTCATAAGTTCTTCATCTTTTAATCTAAGAGTTTCAATAACATAAAAAGAAACAACTGCTGCTGATTTATCATTACCAAGTATCAAACTTTCTTTAAGTGCTTCTTTTAACTTTTCTTCATCTTTAGTTCTTTTGTATATATGTGCCATATAATAATAAGTAAATGAATTTTCAGGATCACTATATTTAACTTTTTCAAAATGCTTTTCAGCCTGTTCATATTTGCCAGAATTAAGAAGAATAATACCTGAATGAAGATGTAATAATTTGTTATTACTGTATTTTAAACCCTTATCAAAATATTCTAATGCTAAATTCTGCTTTCCTGGTAAATTAAAATATGTATATCCCAGCCAATAAAAAGTTTCACCCTCAGATTGATCATAAGATATAGAATTAAGTAAATTATTCTCTGCTCTTTCTAAATACTCTAATCTCTGGTTTTGAGTCATGTTTTCAATTTTTTGAGCTATATACTGATGTCCAGCCTTATGAAGTTTACTAGACATATGTTTTTTATAAGCAGTATTTAGACCATATAGCATAATAATAAAAGCAAGTGCTATTACAATATAATCAATTATTGTTAATTTTATGTTTTGTTCTTCTTCAATATTTTTTTCTATTTTTCTTTCCTGCCATACAAGTGCCATAATAACAAAAATTGCAGTCAAATAAGGTGAAGCTCGATGAAATGGAAAATTAAATACAGCTTCTGTCATAACACATACAATACTCGCCATTAAGCCAAGATTTATATAAAAATTTTTATTATTTTTCAATAATTTTATACCTGAATAAAAAGGTATTGCAAATATAAGAACAAAAAGTATAAGTCCAAATAAACCTTGCTCTGATAGAGTTTGAAGATAATCATTATGAGTATGACGAAAATCTATTGCGAAAGGCGAAAGTGAATTTTTATAAGGAGGATTGCCTGTTTCTTTTGAATATTTTTCAAAAAATCTTCCTTGATAATCAGAATAAAAAACTTTAAAAGAGTGCAGTCCATTGCCAATTATAGGATGTTCTTTAAAAGCATCTAATGTAACTCTCCACATAAGTAATCTCTGAAAAACAGTTGTGGATGAAGTAAATCTTTTTGCAGTAGTATCAACCATCTCCATAGTTTTAGTTCTTGTCTTTGGAATTGAAAACATAAATACAAAAAATATTATAGTAGCAGCAAGTGCAATAAGAAAATATTTTAATATACTTTTAAATATATTTCTTCTATATAAAAATATAAAAAAGAATATAACTGATGTTGAAGTTAATACACTAACCCAAGCACCTCTTGTTCTGGTGAAAAGAATAACAAGAAAAATAAGTGTAAAGGATATAAGAGATATTATTCCTCTTTTTTTATTTTTATATTCAAGAAAATACATAAATGCTAAAGGAAATGGTACAACAAGGTAATCTGCCAAAAAATTTGGATTACCAAATGTCGAAAATATTCTTAATCTGCCAACATTTCCATATACTGTACCTTGACTAAAAAACGGATCAATTCCAAAATACTGTGCAATTCCATAAAGAGAAACCATTCCTCCAGCTAATATTGAAAGAAATAAAAGATTAGAAATGTTTTCAAACTTTTTAAAATTCTCATAAGCTACCCAGAATACAATATAATAAATTATAACTCTAAGAAATCTATCCATGCTCATAAAAAGATTCGGCGAATTAATAAAAGATATTGCCATTGAAAAAATAAAGAGAATTATAACTTTGACAATTGGCCTTGACCAAAAATCAGTGTTTTTTTTACTTAAAACTAGATAAGTACAATGTAAAAAAAGTAATATTGAAACAGAATAAAGCAAAAAGAATTCTTTTGCTTCCAAAAAATTTTGTTTTGTGTATTTACTAAATAATAATGGTGTTATAAATGTCAGAGTATATAAAAAATAAACAATAACACGATTCAAATAATAAGAATATTTTCTTTCCATGGGTGCTATTATAGTAAATAACTATTTTAAAATCAAATAAAAAAACACATTCCAAATTTGAAATATAAACTAGATCCCGGCTCAGAATCATACCGGGATGACAGAGTTTTCCCGGTCCTACCCCGCTCCTACCCCGATTCTTTCCCGGTTTTATCCCTGTTCCATCCCGGTTCTTTCCCTGTTCTTTCCCGGTTTTATCCCTGTTCTATCCCTGTTCCACCCCGGTCCTTAATCACGTAATCATATTTATTATACTTCTTAAAATTCCCCATCTGTTTCCTGATAATTTTTTTAATTCTCTCTGATGAACATATTTAAGAGTAGCTCCACATTCAGAGCAAAAAACTCTATTAACATCATTCACATGACCATTTTTACAGATTTTTCTGTATTCTTTCATTTCAAGAGAATTATTTGTTCTAGTGTTTTCCATTTTTTTAACAATCTTTCTAGCTTTATCAAATACATAACCACAAAGATTACACACAGTAGCATCCTCTTTGTTAACTGTTCCGCAATCAATACAAACCGTACCACTTCTTAACTTTTCATTACAGTTAATACATTCCTTAAGATCATTTCTGTAATTAACCTTACATGTAGGACAATACATAAATCCTCCTCATTTTTTCATAGACTCTAATAAAAAAGTTACCGGACCATCATTTATAAGACTAATATTCATATGTTTTCCAAAAACACCTGTTTTACAAATAATTTTATATTTTTCATCAATATAATTTATAAATTCTTTGTAAAAACTCTCTGCCTTATCAGGATTCATAGCATTATCAAACCCAGGTCTTCTACCTTTTTTTGTATTAGCAGCTAGAGTAAATTGAGATACAATCAACAGTTCTCCTTGAGCTTCAAGTAAAGATAAATTCATTTTTTCATTTTCATCTTCAAAGATTCTCAAATTCACAACTTTTTCTGCTATATAGTTTATATCGGAATTTATATCATTTTTTTCCACACCTAAAAACAAAAGAATACCTTTGTCTATTTTGCTTACAACAATTCCTTCCACTTCTACACAAGCTTTATTAACTCTCTGTATCAAAGCTTTCATAAAAAAAACACCTCTTTAAAATTTAAAACTATATATAAGTTCAGAATACTTGTAATCTTTAACACTACCTGAACTTTTAACTTCTCTATCATCAACTCTAGTAAATCTAAGATCTGCTGCTTTTGAAAGTTTTTGAGTAAGTCTAAATTTATTTTGTCTATATTTTGTTCCACGATAATCTTCAGTATAAGTTTGAAAACTTGTAGAAAGATTTTTGCCAAAATCTTTGTAATATCTTATATCAAGTGAGTTTTCATAATCATCATATTTTTCATCACTACTATCTCTTTTAATTTTAACAGATAATGAATTGTCTGAATCCATCTTATAGCTTCCATACCATGATAAAACAGTACTTTCATATACAGTTCCATCTGAAGAACCCTGTGACTGATTTTTAGAACTTCTTTTAAAAGATGAATACCATTGAGTACTAAGTTTTTTACTCATTTTATAATTATATTGAAACGCATTAGAAGCTGAATAAGATTCAGTAAGACCATAACTTGAAAAACTTACCCTCTCAGAATGAGAATATTCATAAGTTAGCTTATTTCCTTTTGGAAGATAATAATCAACTTTTATATAAGGGCTTATTTCATCCCCAGATACAAGAGTTGAATAATACAATTGACCAAATGGATTTAAATCTGAATAATCAAAAGTATTATCAGTAACAATATAAAGAGAAGTTGTAATATTCATTTTTCTGTATTGAGAAAAACCTTTTACATAAAAAGTAGTGCTTTTGTTTACAACAGTTCCATATTCTATATATATACTTGAATTTTTATCTAACTCTTTTTCACCAAAAAGCATAAAATGATCAAAACTGTTTTTATAATGCTTATTATCCAGTTTATAAAACATACCACCGAATTTTGTTTTATCCAGTTGTTTTTCAAGCCTAGCTCCATAAATTGGATCCTCAAGAACTTTTTTTAGAGAAGAATCATAATATGTGTTTTTAGCATAAAAATAAGTTCCAATCATATTATCAAAATAATTTTCAACAGACCAACCCTGCCCACCTGAACCATATTTTCTTGTCTTTGTATAAGGAATAGAAATATCACCTGAATCAATTTTATATTTTAATTTTCTATAAATATTTCTTCTTTCCTGCTCTTTATTATCTATTTCTTTTTGAACTTGTTCTTTTTTATTAATATCAACTCTAAAATCTTCATAATTTTGAGCTTGATATTCTGTTTCATCATTTACTATCATAGGATTTGAAGGTTTTTTTATATCAAGTTTTTGTTTAATATCAGGATGTTTAAAATAATTATCATTAGATGGATTTGATTCATAATAACCTGTAATATATTTATTATCTTCTTTTACAGATAATCTTGTACCATATTTTTCTTCAAGTTTTAAAATAATATCATCGAATTTTTGTTTTTGTTCGTCTACAGTAACAACTTTAAAAATCTTTGGCTCAAAAACATTTTTTTCCACTTTTTCAGCTTTTTCATATTCATATATAAAATAAGTAAAATCATGAATTACTTCATCATCAAATTTTGAAGCTTCTTTTGGTTTAGAACTTGAAGATGTCTTTATTTCATAATCATTTTGAGCAATATATCCTTTAAAAGTATCACCCATAGTAAAATTTAATGACATTGAAAAAGGTGTTCCATCAAGATATTTATCATCTCTTGCAATACCAAATTTAAAATTCCCATTTGTTTTACCTGGTATTAAGTCAACAAGGGGAATAACTTTTATATCATATTTAATATTATCATAAATTATATCACCAACTAGATTTATAAGTTCTTCTTTATCTAAAAATCCACCTTTTTTATTTCTGTATTCAATTATTACACTAGCAATACTATCTGTTATTCCAGGTAAAAGAATAAGATCTCTATGACTAGCTGTATTTAACTCTAATCTATCATCAACAGCAGCAAAAATAACTGTTGAAAATAAAAAAAGACATATTAATAGAGTTATTTTTTTATTCATTAATTCACCTCAAATTCATCTTAAAAGCTACTGCATGGGTTGGATTAAGATATTTCATAGAAGAAAAAGCATAATCTAAAGTCCATTTTTTAGATAAATCAAGAGAAAAACCACCACTTAATTTATATGGTTCTGTTGCATATCCAGCATAAATTTTTAAATTATCTCCAGTCTGCCAAACCTGACCAATTCGCATACTCATATCTTTTTTTTGATTACCAAAAGAACTTACTTTATAAAAACTAAGTAAAGTTGAATTTTTTTCAGATGTATTAAAATTAAATCCAAGCTCATAACTTCTTGGTATTTCATCATTTACTGTAGGAACATTTGCATTCTGAATACTCAATACATATTCTGTATTAGAAACAATTCCAGAAAAAGCTATATCAAATGAAAAAGCAGAATTATTATCAGTATTTAATATTCTTGAATTAAGTTTTTTAATATTAAATCCAATACTTGAGCTATCATACATCTTTGTAGCAAGAGTAATAATATAGGTGTTTTCTCTATAATCTGTATATCCAAAATCAAGATTAGAAAAAGCAAAATTAAAATAATTACTCATTTTATTACCAAGAGAAATAAAATTACTTTCCATTTCATCAATAGAAAATTCTTCTTTTGAAACAGCATAAAACTGTCCTTTTTTTAGATGTGATATTGCAGCAGGATTACTTATAAGAACACTTACATCTTTAATATATGCAATGCCTGAACCTGAAAGAGCCATATTAACAATACTTGTTTCAACAAATTCAAATTCAGCTCTACTCACAAAACAAAAAGTAAATATAATTAAAATTGATAAAATAGATTTTTTTATATTATTCATTTAAATTCCTTGAAATTATAACTGTTCCAGTTTTTTTATCAGCTTTACCATTTTTATCAAGAGCATTTATATAATAAGAATACAATCCAGTTCTCAAAGTATTGCCATATTTATCTTTTCCATCCCAATCTATAGAATTATTACCAGCTCCAAGATTTTGACCAAATAAAAGTGTTTTTAACTCAAACCCAGTTCTGTCAAATAATTTAATAGTCACTTCTGAATCATTTTTTAAAACAAATGAAATAGATGTAATATCATTTTTACCATTATTATTTGGAGAAAACGGGTTTGGAGAAGCTTTCATATTAGTAATATTATTGGAAGAATAAACAAATTTATCAGCCATTATTGTATAAATAGAAAAATGTTCTACAGCAAGCTTTACATAATAATTACCTTTTGAATCTTTTAAAGCTTTGCCACCATATCTTTCCCATTTCATAATATTTTCATTAAAATAATATATTTTCATCTGATTCCATGTAAATCCAGCTGGAACTTCTGAAAGATTAAATGGAATATACAAATTTATATTTCTTTCATTTAAAGTTCCATTCAATTCTATTTTATAATATTTATTCAATGGAACTGTATTAGAATCAGCACTTGGAGTAAATGATGAAATTCCTTCCTGTGCTAAAGTTGTTAATTTTGTTTTTATAAACACACCACTTCTTGAAGTATTTTCATTAAATTCAAGCAATAATCCATCACTTGCTCTTATAATTGATGAATCAGTACCAGGCTCAAGTACAATATTATCACTACTATATTTATATGTAATTGTAGGATTATCAGAGTTTGAAGCATTATTTACTTTAACATTATTTATACTTATCAAAACATCTGACAAAGCTCCTGATAATACTTTGAATCTATATTTAATAACATTAATAGGCGAATTGACTTTTGATACAAATGATATAACTGAGTTTAAAACTCCCGGAGAAATTAAAGTATTTTCAGATATTGCATCTTTATATAACATTTCCATCTGCAAGCCATTTATAGAATCATCATTATCAATAAATTCAATAAGAGTAGAATCAAAATTAATAGTATATTCAAGTTTTAAAACATTATTATAATCATTGCATATTACATTAAAATAAAACTCTTCATTATTTGTAATTTCACTATATGGACTATATATATTTAAAGAATATACAGAATTTACAATTAATAATAATATAAATAATAAAACAGTATTCTTTGACATACCCTCTCCTTGGAGTTATTATATTCTTATTAATTTTTTCGGCATATTATAATGAAGTATTTAAACATAACGATAGCTATAATTTTATTATATTGTTTACCGGTAGCCAGCGAAATTTTTCACTGGCCTATTGATGGTTATTTTGAATTAACTTCTTCTTTTGGTGAATATCGAGACAATCATCTTCATAAAGGAATAGATATTTCTACAAATGGAAAAAACGGAATTCCTGTATGTGCTATTGAAGATGGTCAAATATTTAGAATTAGTAACTCATATAAAGGTTATGGAAAAGTTATATATATAATGCATAAAAATCATATATCTGTTTATGCACATCTTGATAAATTTGAAAATACATCTCTTTTTCTTGAAGATAAATACAATATGGAAAAAAATAAAAAAAACAAAGATTTTTTTAATTATTACCTAAATCCTGTGAATGTAAAAAAAGGTCAATTAATAGGTTATTCTGGTGAAACCGGTTATGGTTATCCTCATCTTCACCTTGAAATAAGAGATAAAAAAAATACAATTTATTATAATCCACTCTATTTTTTTGAATTTGAAGATAAAAAAAATCCAGTTATAAATAACATATATATAACTCCTTTAAATGAAAAATCAGTTGTAAATTCAACAACAATAACGAGTAATATTGAACTTATAGAACAAAATAACGGCTTTTACACAAGTAAAAGTAAAATCCCATTTATACCAGGGTCTAAAATAAGATTCTCAGTTGATACTTATGATATTGTAAAAGAAAATTCAGCTAATAAATTAGGAATTTATGGACTTGAATTATATAAAGGTCTTAGAAAATTATATAGCAGAGAAATAAAAACAATACCAATTAACGATTTTTTAATATCAGAGTCATGGCATGAATATTCGGATACAAATTTAGGTCCTACAAAATATACTTATAGAATTTATGATCCAACAAACACAGACGGTGAAATAACGCTTGAAAAAGAAACAGTTATAAAACTAAAAGTATATGATTACTTTGGTAATACAGCTATAGCTTTAATTGAATTTATACCTGAAACCCTTGATAAATACCTACCTTTACATGATTTTAAAATTAAATCAAAACCTTATTTGAAAACTGGAATTGAATTTATGCCAAATCATTATGCTTTAATACTTGGTGCTGATATAATTCCTGATGTATTACCTTGGAGCGAAAAAAACGATATAAAAACCTCTTCAATATTTGATGGTAAAAACTTTATTTTTTCATTTTTATATACAGATTTACCTCATCATAATATATTTTTTTCAGATGTATTCCAAAGAATATTTCAAAAAAGTAAAAAAATAAATGTAAGCAGTATTAAAAACCCTGTAATAATGGGAAATTTTTTGATAGAATCAAAAGATGATAATTTTTATTCTTTTCATATAGATAAACAAAATGGCCATGAAAATGCTATATCTTCAATACTTGAAATAGGTCCAAAAAACAGATTTATAAAAAAACACATTGAAATTTCAACTAAAAAAATTAATGAAAAATCTTCATTTTATAAAAAAAATTCAATTACTGGCAAATGGAGTTTTATTCCAACACAAAAAAATCAAAACAATTTGTCTATAAAAACTTATCAGACTGGTTTGTATTGCATTATTCAAGATAATGAACCTCCTGAAATAACTTATGTAAAAAAAGCTCCATATTATTATATTTATTTTACAGATAATATTTCTGGTATTAATCCTGATAGTATTAAAGTTCGTACAGATAATATTAAACAGTATAGTTATTTTGATATTGATAGAAAAATGGTTAGTGTTTATACAGATGAAAATACAACAGAAATAAATATTAGCGTAAGAGATAATGAACATAATCTTACAGTAAAAACTATTGAAATAAATGAGAGAAAATAATTTTAATCTTATTTACAGATTGTGCATAAATGCACGATTTTGACAGCTTTTGAAAATATATAGTTCTTGACAAGATAGTTCGCATTGCTCACGATTTAGTTTTACATGTAAAACTAGTTTTAACCCTTGAACAAAGTTCAAAAACTATGACGAAGTCATTATCTCTGCTGAAAGCAGACATATTGCTTCAGGCAATATTTACTCATCAATAATTACTTGAAAAGGATGAAAGAATCGCATTAACAGTCTGATATGACATTTCCTGCCCTGGTTTGTTAATTATGTCACCAACAACATTAAACTGTGAAGCTGCTTTTCCAACATCTCCATTACACCAGTACAAACATCCCATAAGAGAATGAACCTGGGCATTTGTCATACCAGTATTATATTTAAACATATATTCATAATGAGCATTGTTTATATTAAGACTTTCAAGCAAAGTAATACCAGCTTTTATATTTTCTATATCCATAGATGAAAGATGAGCTGCTGCTAATCCAACTTTAGAATCAGGAACAAGCTTTTGAGCTTTTTCAAAATATGGTTTTGCATATTTAAAACCATCAGTTTTTGCCATAGCCCAACCCATACCATTATTTATCTGAGCAAGCGTAATACTATCATAACTTTCCTCATCTTCAAGAGCATTTGCAAAAGTAACTCTAGCAGCATCAAAACCATTTGCATAATAAGCTTCCCAAGCAGAATTTAAAACATTACTTTTTGTAACATTACTTATTGTACCACTTTTTTCAGTAGTACCACCGCAACCTGTTAGCAAAAATATAAATAATGACATTATTAAAATCAAAATTAGTTTCATTGTTTTTCTCATAATTCCCCCCCTATCTAAGGACAGCTATTTTTCCATTAATTTCGTTAACACCACTTGATTTAACAATTAGTTTATAAATATAAACTCCGTTAGCCACTTTATTTCCTCTTCTATCATCTAAATTCCATATAAAAGAATCGGTTAAAGCAACACTTGTTTTTTTATCTTTATAAACAAGTTTTCCTGAAACATCATATATTTTTAATTCAACATACTCACTTGCAGCAGATATGTTGTATTTTATTTCGCAAAAATTCACAGCAGGATTAGGATAACTATTTAATTTATTAAAACTAGCTCCAGCAGGAGCTTTAAATACAACCCTTTTTTCAACACTATTATTAGCATTATCTAAAGCTGTAACTCTTAAAACATGCTCACCAGGTTTAAAATAATTTGTAGGAGTAAATTCAAAAATGTCTTTATCAGTATCACCTATAATTTTATCATCAAGATATACAACAACATTCTTAATTCCACTTCCTAATTCATCTACATTTAATCTGATTGTTTCTTTACCATTAAATAGTTCTTCATTGTCAGCAATGTTCAAATTCAATGAAGGAGCTTTATTATCTCTAAAAACAGCGAATGTCCCCAAAGAATCGGTTTTACCAACAATTTTACCCTGCTCAAGATTTGTTGGAATATATTTCCATTTATTACCAACTTTTTTCATTACAACATGCTTTTCATCAAATATGCCTGAAAAACTTATTTGTGCATCTTTCTCAAGCTTTATTGCAGGAGCATAGACTATATTATCAGTATTTTTTTCAATATCTTTAACAGGTAATTTATTCAACGATGATGCAGCTCTTGGAGCGTTTACGACTTCATTTTGCTCATCTTCATAAATCATACTGTATATATCAATATTTTGTTTAACAGAACCTTCTGCAATGTCTATAACACTATTTTGATTAACACTTTCTAAACTAACTGCATTGTTTTTAGTAAGACTTGCAGTTCTAAATATATTCATATTAACAGAACTAAGTTCAGTATAATCAGCAGGCCAATGTCCAACATTTCCATTAAGATCAGTAATTGTAATGCTCAATGTTCTTATACCATTTTGACTAGCCTTAATCCTATAACTTGTTCCATACCATGAATTATTAAGTGGCTTACAAACAACATCAATACCATCTATAGTAACTTTAGGATTATCCTTAAGTTTTTCAAGTGCTCGGACAAGAACCATTATTTCTCTATCATCCATAGGATTAGGAAATATTTTAGGTTTTTCAATTTCTGGTCTTTTATCAATATAAAACGATTGGCTAATATATCCAATCATTTCATTACCCATAGCATCTCTTGCACCCTGCACATAAACTTTTATTTCACCATTATAATTTGAAGGAAAAGAGTTTTTGGAAAGATCAGTTTTCCATGTATTATCAGAAATCCATTCTCCTGTGGTCAAATCAATATATGCAGTAGTAGCAAGTCTTATTCTAAGATTTCTATTTTTACTCAAAAGCACATCTTTTTTCATTTTTTCATCAAAAGTTATAATTACAGATAACTCATCAATATTTTTAAAAATAGGATAATTAGAACTATATTGATTATCAGGTGTATTATCCTGTATAGTTAAAGTGCTTATTTGAGGTCTTTCACTATCTACAGTAAAGATAATACTATCAGATGGATTAGCTTCATTATCAAGTGAATCAACAGCAATTACCCTAACATAATAATTTTTATGCGGAAAATCCCCAATATTTAAAGAATAGCTTGTACCTTCATTAATTATTTCTTTAATTATTGTAGAAAAAGACTCTTCAATAGCAATTTGTATTTTGAAATAAACAGGATTACTCCACTGATCAACAAATTCACCCCATTCAAATTTAACATTTGTCTTTGTATTAGATATCTTTTTAAGATTATAAGCACCGATTGGACCAACATTATCATAAATTACACTCAAGGCAATGTCTGAAGGTTTTGGTGGATTATTAAAATTAAGTTTATGATTAATATCATCAAGAACACTTACACTAAGGAGATTATCTCCAGGCAAAACTTCAATATTTTCAAAGAAAAACGCTAACAGTTTTCCACCTGTAGAATCAACTGCATCTTTAAAATAAATTTTTTTATTAACTGTTTTTCCACTTGAATCAGTACAATAAGCAGTTACTTTCACTTCTCTAGTATCATTTATTATAGCTTCTGGGAATTTAGATAAAGTACCAGAAACACTTATTTTATCTTTGCCAACAACAGGTGCTTCTGCTGAAGCCTTTAGCTCCATCTTAGATAATACCCAAAATACTGTAGAACTTGTTTTTTTATTAGTAGCTTTATCATAAACTACAATATCAAGCTTTACACTTCCATCATCATAAACAAAACCAGGACCTGTCTTTACAGAAACTATTGGAGAATCAGGATCTTTCAGTATTATAATATCACCATTTGCCTGAGTCTGACCAGCTCTAAGAACATTTCTAACATTTTTAGTAGTTGTTCCTGTAGTATTAGTAACAATTACTTCAATAGTAGCAATAAGACCCGGAAGTTCATCAATTGCATTAAATATAATTTCCTGAGTACTATCAAATGTAGTTCCTCCATCAAGAGGATAAACAAGTTCTATTTTTGGAATACTAGTATCAATTACAAAAGCTGTCTCAACAGGTAAAATAGAAGTTCCATTCAAGTCTTTCGCTTGAGCTATTTTTACCTTTACATATCCGTCAACAAAACTAAAAGAAGGATCTAAAGCTGGATTAAATACAACTTCCATAGTGCTGTTATTCGAAATAATATTTAATGCAGGACTTGCAAAAGTTTGTCCAGAACCATTTATATTAAACGGAATATTATTAACTGTTATCAATACTGAACCTGTGTCAATTGCAAGTCTTGGATTTTCAGCTATATCTCCATAAGGTATTATTACAAATTTAATTTGTTGTTCTTTATATGGAGTATGAACAAGTTTTTTATTATCATAAGGAATAGGAGGACTTAAAGAAGCATCCAAAGGTGGAGTTGTTGTAATTTCTGGAGAATCAGTTTTCCATTCAATAAATCTAGCAACAGGTCTTGAAATAAAATTAACATTAAATGTAATATTAACATTTGGTGATCGGTTTGGACCACCAAACTCAGGTTTCACACTATCTCTAATATTTCTAATCTCAACTTTAACTTTTTCACCAGTAAATCTTGTAAAATATTTAGCAGGATCAAGTTTTGTAGGGTCTATTACAATACTTGTAGTATTAACATTTATTAAAGAAGTACCATCGATAGAAGATTCTTGAGTATCATTGAATCTAACAAGTTCTTTTGGATTTTCAACACCATCTCCATTAGCATCAACCCAAACAACAAGTTCAGCAGAATCAATACCTGAACCACCAGCCCAAATTATATCTGTAAGAGAAATATTTATAGCACTAGTTTCTTCTAAAATTAAATTTGCCGGACTTATAATCTGTATATAATTTGGAATTGGAGGTTTTGAGCTATTTGTTGCAGGTGCAGTTGTATCTATTATAAAAATATTATTTTCTGTATAATCTGGAAATTTATTACCAGCCATATCAAATACATTTCTTATTTTTAATATAGCAGCTCCATCATAAGTAAAACCAAGTTCTTTAGGAATAAAAAAGCTTCCTTTCCAAGTATCATTTGAAATCCAACCTGTATCAGTATCAGCCGGAGTCATTGTAATTTTATTGCCTGATCTTGTGACAATTTCACAAATTGGTATTTCTCTTGTATCCATTGGAAAAATATCTGTAAACTTAACAGACATAGTATAATTTTTTGAACCAATAAAAGCACCTCTTTCCATAGCAGGATCAAAAGTTATTGAAGCCTGATCTGTTGAAGGAATAGTATTATCATAAACAACAGTAATTTGAGCAGAAGTTGATTTATTATGCCATGGAGAATTATCAATTCCAATAAGGGTTATTTTATTACTTCCTTGAGAAAGATTAACAGGCAAAATAAAAGCCCCACTTTTTTGTGCAACAGATACTTCCTGAGTAGATAATACCCCATTTACATCAACTAAAGCACATACTCTACCACCAAGAAAATTATCAGAATAATTTCCTGTAATATGCAATATATTATTATTAGTAAATTTAGGTAAATTTTGAAAATTTGTATTAGACAAAATTGGAGGTGTTGTATCAACAATAACTCTAATTGCATTTGTTTCTCTTAAAACTGTTCCAGCAGTTAAAACCGCTGTTCCTGTAACATTAAGTGTCTGTGCCGGATGAGGATCAACAGTAACATTAACAGTAACTTCATAAGTAGGATCAGGGTCTGTAACATTTACAACAACAGTATGTGCCATTTCAGGTATTTGAGTACTACCACCCACTAAATTTAAAGTAACTTCACCAGAATATTTTTCAAATGTATAAGAATAATCACCATCTTTTAAACCAGAAATATTGAATTGACCACTAGTTGAAGGAGCCCATATTATTTTATCGCCTGTTCCGCCATTGCCCCATGCCTTTATAAAAGTTCCTGTTTCAGAACCACTAACAGAATAATTTATAGAAAATGTACCATTACTATAAATATCACCACCAACACTTTGAGTACCTTCAGTACTTAAAGTTATTGCAGAATATATTGGATTTGCTGTAAACAGCAGAAATAAGGCTAGGACAAAAAACAAGCGTATTTTTTTCATATTTCCCTCTCATAATGAAATTATCTCTTATATCATCATATTTCGGGAAATTTAAAGTAAAGGTTTAAGTTTTATAGATTACCACTCACCAGAATTTAAAAACAATTGCCTTGTCATATGACAAGGCAAGATATATGCTTTGTCATATTATGCCTTGTCATGCTATGACTTCAGCATAGATAGTTGACAAGTCACAATGTGACTTGTCAACGGATTTGAGCTTCGCTCAAGTTAAACCTAGTTTTACTTGTAAAACTATATCGTGAGCAAAGCAAACTATCTTATCAGACTGATATTATCAATTTCTGACAACATCGTGCATTTATGCACCAACATTTTACCCAATCTTAACAAGTATTGCAGTTATATTATCAAGTCCACCTCTTGAAAGAGATTTTTCAATCAAATCAATTACTTTTTCATCAACAGTCTTTTTTTGAGAACAAATAGTCTCAAGTATAAAATCCTCACCAACATGATTTGTAAGACCGTCAGTACATAAAAGAAAATAATCATCAGAAAATGTATTTTCAAAATAAACCTGAGGAGTTATATTAGAGCCAGTACCAATAGCCTGAAGAAGAACATTAGAGTTTCCCTGTTCAGGATTATCATCTTTAGTCAATCTAAACAGGGAATAATCTCTTATATTATAAACTCTACTATCACCAACATGACCAATAAAATAAAGATCTTCATATAAATAAAGAATAGACATTGTAGAATAAAGATTTTCACCTCTTTTTTCGCTCTCAGCAACAAGTTTTGTATTTAAAAGATCTATTGCATTAATAATACAGTCCTGTTGTTTAAAAACATCTTTTTTACCAAATACATCATTTTTAAAAAAAATATTTTCAAGAGAAGTTCTCAAAAATTCAGAAGCGTATTTGCCATCATCACAACCGCCAACTCCGTCAAATACAGCACAAAGAAAACCATATTCACCATTATCAATAACAAGATAATTATCCTGATTTTCCTTTCTAATCCTACCAATATCACTCAAAGCATAAAAATCAATTTTCAAAATAAAACCTCATT
>Ga0265293_10003737_pt1 | contig 27867 bp, 24 predicted proteins | sample Munlanlewell138R_FD_192505 | JGI IMG/M metagenome (GOLD analysis project Ga0265293, IMG submission 192505) | Leachate microbial communities from a municipal landfill in Southern Ontario, Canada - Leachate well 138R | ecosystem: Engineered > Solid waste > Landfill > Unclassified | place: Canada...
GGGAAGTTGCGTCTGCAGCCTCGAAAAACCGTTCAAAACAACACGACAAATGCTTCACAAGCATCAACGAGCTGATGGTCACTGAAAAACAGCGATCTCAGCCTGCTGACGAAATATGCGGGCTAGCGCTGAGGGCGCTTCATTTTGCAAATTGTGGGCAACTCGGCCTGCTCAGCCGGTATGACTTCTTCAGTACGCCAGCCGAAGCCTGTATCCTCCTGTTCGAGTTGGACGTTGGAATCGTTGGTCTTGGACCAGGTTGCGATGTATAGCGGCTGCTGGAGCTGGTGGTCGGCTGCGCGCATTTTTATTTTTCCATTCAGACTGTCGAGCTCCATGCCTTCGAGCGCAAACGCCACATCGACAGGATCGTCCGAGTCGGCCTTCTTCATGGCATTGGTGAGCAGGGCCACACCCGAATAGGCCTGCAGCCAGGTCAGGTCATCATCGTACTTTTCCTTGAAGCCTTCGACCAGGTCGCGGCCTTTATAGTCTTCGTTGTTGACGTTCCACACCCCCACATAATTGACATGCTCCAGGCCGCTTTCACCGATGGCGGTGGGCGAACCTTTGAGCACGGCATAATAGGTGTAGAAGTCCGCATCGAGACCGGCATCCCGTGCCGCGCGAATCAGCAGCGCAAGATCGGTGCCCCAGTTCCCCGTGATGACCGTGTCCGCCCCGGAGGCGATGATTTTGGCCACATAGGGCGAAAAGTCCTTGACTTCGCCTATGGGATGCAGATCATCGCCCACGATTTCGACGTCAGGCCGTTTCTCGGCCAGCATCTCCTTGGCCGCCTTGCTGACTGAACGCCCAAACGCATAATTCTGGCCGATGATGTAGACCTTCTTGACATCCTTGTTCTTGGCCAGGTGATTGACCAGCGCCTGCATCTTCATGTCAACGTTGGAGTCCACGCTGAATTGCCAGAAACTGCACTGATCATTCGTCAACCCAGGATCAATGGCACCATGGTTGAGGTAGACCACCTCCTTGCCGGGATTGCGCGCGTTGTGCTTGTTGATGGCGTCTACCAGGGCGAATGCCACCCCGGAACCATTGGCTTGCGCCACGAATCGGTAACCCTGATCTATTGCCCGCTTGAGCTGGCTCAGGCTGTCCTGCACGCCCGCCTTGTTGTCGAAGCCCACGACTTCGAGCTGGTATTTGCCACCCCATCCTTCCTTGTTGGCCAGGTCGGCGATATATTCCCAGGTACGCAGCTGGTTTTCCCCCAGTGCAGCAAAAGTACCTGACAGCGGATCGATCACCGCGAGCTTGACCGTTTCTGCATACGCTGTGGTACCAAAACACAGCCCCAGCGTCACAGCCAGGGTACCAAGTCTCAAATTTACGTTGCGTTTCATTTATGTCTCCTTTTGGTTCACAAGTGTCGTGATCAAACCTCCAACCAGTTCCTGCGCACTTGCTGATCCTGACGCAGGTCATCGGGAGTCCCTTCAAACACGATAGTTCCGCGGCCCATGACATAAAGCCGCTGTGAAATATCGAGTGCGATTGCAAGTTTCTGTTCAACCAGCAAGACAGCCACCCCACGCTGACGCAGAGTATCCAGATACTGTGCGACCAGATCCACGATACGCGGCGCCAGACCCTCGGTCGGCTCGTCGATCATGATGAGCCTGGGGTTGCCCATCAACGAGCGGCAAAGCGTCAACATCTGCTGTTCGCCACCCGACATCACCCCCGCTGGCGTGTGCCGCCGCTCTTTCAGGCGCGGGAACAGTTCGTACATGTCCTCGAAGCTCCACTGCGACTGCTTCCCACGCTGCTGCCCCAGAAGCAGGTTCTGTTCCACGGTGAGGGCAGGGAAGACATCGCGGCTTTCGGGCACATAAGCCAGGCCGCGCAACGCGATCTGATAGGTACGCAGCCCCTTCAGATCATGAGAATCGAAATGGATGGATCCGGTTGAATTGACCAGCCCCATGATGGCTTTGATCGTCGTGGATCGGCCTACGCCATTGCGCCCCAACAGACTTACGATTTCCCCTGGATTGACCACCAGGTCGACCCCGTGAAGCACGTGGCTCTTGCCGTAATAGGCATGCAGCCCGGAGACATCAAGCAAAGACATCGCTGCCCCTTTTCTGCTGGTCCTTGGGTACGCCCAGGTACGCTTCCTGTACCTTGGTATTTGCACGTATGCTGTCCGGTGTGTCGCAAGCGATGACCTGGCCGTACACCACCACCGCCACACGGTCTGCCAGACCGAATACCACACCCATGTCGTGCTCGACCATCAGAAGCGTCTTGCCCATGGTGACTTTCCTGATGAGTTCGATGGCCACGTCGCTTTCGGCACGACTCATGCCAGCCGTAGGCTCATCCAGCATGATGGTGTGGCTGCCCCGGTCACGGCAACACCGATCTCCAGAGCCCGCTGTTCGGCGTAGGTGAGCAGGCTCACCATGACGTCGTGACGGGATTGCAGGCCAATCAATTCAAGAACCTGATGCGCCCGCTCATGCAGCGGCCCGAGCTGGCTGATGCGTTTCCAGAATGTATAGTGGTAACCCATGGACCACATGGCCGCCGACAACAGATTTTCGTATACAGTCTGATTCTGAAACAGATTGGTGATCTGGAAGCTGCGACTCAAGCCTCTACGATAGATGGTCTGGGCATTCATCTTGTCGATGCGCCGCCCATCAAACCAGATTTCTCCAGAGCTCACGGGGATCAACCCGGAAATCAGATGAAAAAGAGTGGATTTCCCGGCCCCATTGGGCCCGATCACCGCCAGGCGCTCATCCCGCCTCACGGCCAGATCCACACCACGAATGATTTCGGTCCGGCCGAATTTCTTGTGCACATCCTTGAGCACGAGAACATGATCAGGCATCCGGCGTACCCCCCCCTGCACGGACGTCATGACCGGCTAGCCGGTCGATGAGCGCCCGTCCAGATGGCTTGACGGCAAGCATGCCAAACAGCAGGATCACAGTGGCGGCCACCCACACCGCGATCCCCTGGCCGAAAGACAGCCCCATGAGTTCCAGGGGCGAAGCGCTGCCACTGGCGCGGTGGTACATCAGTTCGACCAGAAGCACGGTGCCTGAAAGCAGCGCCAGCAAACTGGCCACCAGGCGCGACAGGGCCAGGTATTCGTGCAGGACGACCGCTTTCCTGACCACATCCAGCGTGGGCCTGAACAGGCTGCTGATGCCCCCGGGCGCGTAGACGACCACCAGAATGAATATCAAGCCAAGATACATCTGCCAGCCTGCGGTGTAATCCGGCAGGGCTTTCGTGAGCAGTATGCCGATGATTGCGCCAACAATGGGCCCGATGAAACTTTTCGTACCGCCGATGAAGGTGAACAGGAGCACCATGCTGGATTCATGCAGACCCAGCACTTCTGCAGTTGCAATCTCGAAGTTGATGGCCATCAATGAGCCGCCCACGCCGGCGAACAACCCGGCAAACATCAGCGACAAGTAGCGCAGCAGATGTGGATTGAAGCCGACGAATGCCACCCGTTCCGGATTGTCCCTGACGCCATTGAACAAGCGCCCCAGAGGCGTACGGGTCAGATAGTACGCACCGGCCACACAGAGAAACATCCAGGCCGCAACCAGATAATAGACCTGCAACTGCGGGCCGAAATTCCAGCCGAACGATGCGTCTCCGTAGACACGATCGGTAGAAACCCCACCCTCTCCACCAAAGAATGCCGGAAACATCAGTGAGCTTGCATAAACCATCTGCCCGATTCCCAGGGTGATCATGGCAAAGGTGACGCCAGACGTGCGGGTGATCACGTAGCCAATCAGGGCGGCGCAACCCAGCCCGGTGAGCGCGCCGACCACTGGAATCAAGGGAAGCGGCAGCCAGACTGCACCAGCAGCTGCCGCATTCATGGCGTGCACCGACACGAATGCGCCCATGCCGGAATACGCCGCATGACCGAACGACAGCATGCCTGTCTGGCCCAGCAGAATGTTGTACGACAGCCCCAGCACGATCGCCGTACCCATTTGTGTCAAGTGCGACAAGGCCAGCGATGACGTGAACACGTGTGGCGCCGCGATCAGAGTGGCCGCAAATGCAAGCCAGACGGCCAATAGTCTCTGTGTGGCCAGTGGCCTGGTCCGAGTGGCCGGCAATGATTGTGCTGTCATCATCTAGCTCGCTCGTTTGCCCATCAGTCCGCGTGGACGGAATACCAACATGAGTACCAGCAATGCGTACGGCAGTATGGGTGCGACTTCCGCAAGGCTCACGGCCAGGACGCTGCGGCCAAACGCATCCGGGCCCACTGCCACGCCCAGAAGCGCGAGTACATCCAGCAGGGAACCATCGATTGCCACAGCGAAGGTCTGCATGATCCCGATGAGCAGCGAGGCAAACAACGCACCCATCAATGAACCCATGCCACCCACCACCACAACCACAAAGATGATGGTGCCCAGGGTCTCGGCCATACCGGGCTCCGTGACAAAGGCATTACCGCCTATTACGCCCGCCAGGCCGGCCAACGCACAACCGCCGCCGAAAACCAACATGAATACGCGAGGCACATCATGGCCGAGAGACTCCACCATGTCAGGGTGTGTCAGTGCCGCTTGTATGATCAAGCCGATGCGCGTCCGGGTCAGCACCAGATACAAGGCCAGCAATGTCAACACGGCGATCAGCATCATGAAGGCCTGGTACTTCGGGAAAGAGGTAGAGTAGATCGTGAGCAACGGCCCCTGAAGGCTCTTCGGAATCCCGTACGTCACCGCCGACCGGCCCCAGATGAGCTGCACGGCTTCGAGCATCAGATACGACAAGCCAAATGTATACAGCAGTTCAGCCACATGGCCATACTTGTGCACCGCCCGCAGGCCGTAGCGCTCTACCAGCACACCGGCAACCCCGACAATCAGTGGCGCGATGAAGAATGCAAACCAGTAGCCCGCCAGCGTGCTGATGGTATAGGCCAGGTAGGCCCCCATCATGTAGAAGCTGGCATGGGCGAAATTCAGCACCCCCATCATGCTGAAAATCAGCGTCAAGCCGGATGACAGCATGAACAGCAGCAAGCCATAGCTCAGGCTGTTGAGAAGGGATATGACGAAGAACTCCATTCATGTCTCCTTGTGCCCACTTTCAGTCATGTCTGCTTTTTTCGGTGTTCCGGATAGCGTGGTTTACACGCGTCCTGCTGGCCCCGAAGAGCGATGGCGTCACCCACCAGTGGCCAGTGCCATCATTGCGGGATTTCAAACAAGCCCGCTGCCCCCATACCGCCGCCTACACACATGCTGACCACCGCGTAGCGCCCGCCACGCCGACGCGCTTCAAGCAGTGCATGACCCACCAGCCGCGCACCCGTCATGCCATACGGATGGCCAATCGATATGGCGCCACCGTTGATGTTGCACACGGCAGGGTCTATGCCAAGATAGTCTCGGCAGTAAAGCACCTGGCATGCGAATGCCTCATTGATTTCCCACACATCGATGTCCTTGATGCCCAGGCCGAACCTGTTCAGGAGCTTGGGGATGGCATAAATGGGGCCCAACCCCATTTCTTCAGGTGCACAGCCAGAAACCGCCATGCCCCGGTAAATTCCGAGCGGTGTCAAGCCATGGTTGCGAGCCTCTTCGGCGCTCATGATCACGCAGGCCGCGGCGCCATCAGAGAGCTGGCTGGCGTTGCCTGCAGTGACCACACCACCGTCAATCACCGGGTTCAGGGCAGCGAGACTGTCTGCCGTCGTGCCCGGGCGATTGCATTCGTCACGATCAAACCTGACGGATATCTGTTGTGGTGCATCCGCACCTTTTTCAAAGACTTCATGCAGGACCGTAACGGGGACGATTTCACGATCGAAAAGGCCCTTCTCCTGTGCCGCGGCGGTACGCCTCTGGGATTCCACGGAATACGCGTCCTGAGATTGGCGCGTGATGCCGTATTCCGAGGCGACATATTCCGCGGTCTCCAGCATCGGCATGTAGGCATGTGGCGCAACAGCCGTGACGGCGGGATCGGCCTCGCGAGCCGTCCAGGGCATATAGTCCTTCTGTACCGCAGAGATGTTGTCCTGCCCCCCGGCCACGATGATGTTCATGCCTTCGGATGCAATCTGGCGCGCAGCAATTGCGATGGCCATGAGACCCGAAGCGCATTGCCGATCAACTGTTTGTCCCGGCACAGTGACAGGCAGGCCGGCAGCCAAAGCGGCATGGCGCGCAATATTGCCACCTGCAGTACCCGCCCCAAGAACGGTACCGATCACGACGTCATCGACCGCTGCGGGCTCAACCTGGGCTCTTTGAACAGCATGATGAATGACATGCCCCATCAGTGCGGGCGATCTGGTGCTGTTCAATGATCCACGAAAGGCCTTGCCTATCGCGGTACGCGCTGTGGAAACAATGACGGCATTTCTCATAGTGTTGACTTTCACGTTGTATGCACAAGGTACCCACGGCTCGTGTGCAGCTATTGCGATACCCCAATGATCCTGATGATTTGGCGTGACATTTCGTCAGGGTCATAGCGGCCGTCAGGCTTGTACCAGCTCATCATGGTACGCAAGGTACCTTCGACCACCCTGACCGAAATGGTCGGATCCCCGATCAGCGACCCCGAATCATGACATTGCTGTATGACTGTTTGCCAGGCACAAAAATAACGCTTGCGAAGCGCAATGAGTTCAGCAAGATGTGTCTGTGACACACTGCGCCAGTCAAAATACAGTACGGCGTGGTAATCACCTTCTTCGGCGAAGAAAACCAGCTCTATCTCCTGGCGGATAAAGTAGCGCAGTTTTTCCAACGGTGCGCATTCAGACTGCAGGATGTTCTCATGACGGATGCAAACGGAAATAAATGCCGTACGCAATATCTCCATGAGAATATCTTCTTTGGATTTGAAGTAATGAAACAAGCTTCCGGAGTACAAACCAACTACATCAGCAATCTCTCTTACAGTGGTTGTTTTGAACCCTTTTTCCCGGAAAAGCCGGGCTGCGGCATCCAGAATTCTTTTACGGGTCGTTTCAGCTACTGCCGGTGGATTGTCCAACAAGGCCTCCATCTGGATCTCCACAAAAGATTGCCAGTTTTGGCACTGGCAATGGATCAAGTATAGCGATAGAATTATGCACCAAGCAAGCGCTTGGTACGAATCGATGATCGGTATTATCCCTTGGTTTTCAGGGTGAAGTTCAGAGCAAACCGGTGCCCTTGAACAGCTGACAGCCTCCATTCAAACAAGGTGATGCACATGGCGAGAACCCTTTTTTCGGAGATACGAACAGACACCGCTCGAAGCCGCTGCGGCCTGACCCTGGATACCGTGCTCGCAAGCGGTATCGAAACTGGTGGCATGCAAAGCATCATGACAGACGGCGAAATGCCCCTGAGCTACCATGATCTGGGCCGCCGAATCAGACAATTGGGGCATGCACTGACGGCGCATGGGCTGACCCGACAATCCAGGGTAGCGATTCTCGAACGAGATACGCATCGCTATCTGGAAGCCTATTTTGCGGTACCCATGCTCGGTGCGATATTGATGACCGTCAATATCCGGCTGTCAGTGGACCAGATGCGATATACGCTGGATCACAGCCAGACGGAAATCATTATTACGGCGGCAGAGTTCCTGCCCGTACTGGAACAGATCTATGCGCAGCGAAAGGACATACCCCCCATCATAGTGATCGGGCACCACGCATTCGCTTCGTCCAGCGGCCTGCCGCTGCCCGTGATTTGCGACTATGAGGCCATGCTCACCGCAGCCACTGACGACTTCTACTTCCCCACGGTAGACGAAAACACCGTGGCGACACATTTCTATACCACCGGCACCACGGGGCTGCCCAAAGGCGTGACCTACACACACAGGCAGCTGGTCACCCATACCCTGGCGACAGGCTTTGCATTGGGCACGGCCGATGATTACCAGGCCTTCCGGCGCAATGATGTCTACATGCCCCTGACCCCGATGTTCCATGTGCATGCCTGGGGCCTGCCCTATGTAGCCACCTTGTTGGGTGTGAAGCACATCTATCCTGGCAAGTATGATGCCGCGGGCATCGTGAAACTGGTTCAATCGGAAGGGGTGACGTTCTCGCATTGCGTGCCCACCATTTTGCAATTGCTGCTGGTAGAGATCGAAAGAAATGCACTCGATCTCACGGGCTGGAAAATCATGGTCGGCGGCGCCGCCATGTCGCCGGCACTGGCCAAACGAGCCATGGCGGCCGGCCTGCAAGTGTTTACCGGATACGGCATGTCGGAAACATGCCCTGTCATCAGTTTTGCCAGAACATCGAAAAATGAGGCCCTGAGCCAGCCCGAAAAGCTGTGTCGCGTAGGCCATGCCATGCCACTGACCGAGTTGAGGATCCATGGTTCCAATGACCCCGGCAAAGACCATCGTGGCGAACTGGTGGCTCGCGCCGTCTGGCTGACCGACGCGTACTTTCGCGACACGCAAATGTCGGCCACGCTCTGGCAGGATGGCTTTCTGCACACGGGCGATGTCGCGGTACATGACGACGATGGCGCGTTTCGCATCGTTGACCGAACCAAGGACATGATCAAGACGGGTGGTGAATGGCTATCCTCTCTCGATCTTGAAGCCCGGATCGCAGAGCATCCCGACGTCGAGGAAGTGGCGGTTATCGCAAGGCGCGACGAAAAATGGGGAGAACGTCCCTGCGCGTTTGTCAAACTCAGACCATCCACACCCGAACAACCCGCTTCCGGCGACGCCCCCAGCAAGGCTGCAGAGATACGCGAGATCCTGCAGCAGCGGATCCACGAGGGCCGTCTGCCACCCTATGCCATTCCCGATGAGTTCCATTTCGTCGACATGTTGCCTCGTACCAGTGTGGGCAAGCTGGACAAGAAAAACCTGAGAGCCATGCTCGAACAAGGCACAGAAAAGTCGCCAACAGATCCAGCACCACAAGGAGGCCAGCATGGCTGAGGACACACAGACGCCGGTCGCCCTGCACGACCCCACCCAGGCATTCAAGCTGGCGGGCAAACTGGTCCTGTTGACGGGCGCCTCCAGCGGCATTGGCCGTCAGCTGGCGGCTGAATTCGCCGGCGCAGGGGCCGCAGTGGTGCTGTGCGCCCGGCGCCAGCCAATGGTCCGCGCGGAAGCAGACCGCCTGCGCCAGCTCGGGGCCGTGGCTACAGGGCTCGCCCTGGATGTCTCGGATCTGGCGTCGATAGAACGCGCCTTTGCGGATACATACCGGGAATACGGCCGGTACCCGGATGTATTGATCCAATGCGCTGGCACCATGTTGCTCAAGCCTTTCCTGGAACAGACACCAGACGATTTCGACCAGATTCTGGATACCAATCTGCGCGGCGCCTTTTTCGTCGCGCAGCGTGCCGCAGCCGAGATGGTCCGCCAGGGCGGTGGCTCCATCATCCACATGGCCTCAACTGCCGGGATCAGGCCAGGCGGCCACCTGTCCAGCTATGGGGCCAGCAAGGCGGGCCTCATCCATCTGTCCCGAGTCATGGCGTTCGAACTCGCCAGATACAAGATCCGCGTGAATGTCATATGTCCGGGAAATATCCAGACCGACATGCACACAGCGTTCGAAGACGCCGGATTCACCGACGCCCTGGTCAAACGCATACCACAGCGCCGTTTCGGAATCAGCGAAGATCTGGTGGGCGCCGCACTGCTGCTGGCGTCGGACGCCGGCAGTTACATGACAGGCTCGGTGCTGGTGGTCGACGGCGGCCAGACTGTCCATTCTCTTTGACAAGACAACAGGTGGGCGCCGTGAGGGAAACGCTGGGCTTCATGATGTATGACTGGTTGAATGTCGAGGTGCTCACCAGTCGCGCGCGTTACATTGCATACAATCGCGAAATTCTGGACTCCATACTCGATGTCAGCGAAAAAATCGCTGCAGAGAAATTCGGGCCACTGAACCGCCTGATCGATCAACAGGAGCCCGCCTACATCGATGGCCAGGCGATACTGCCTGATGGCGTAGCCGACGCACTGGACGCGTATGCCGCCTCAGGCTTGCTGGCAGCCGGCCATGATGAAGAGGTAGGCGGGATGCAATTGCCCTATGTCATCGACATGGCTGCCCATTCTTTTTTTGCTTTGCACAGCATCAGCCTTTCTGCCTTCGGCATGCTCACCTGCGCGAACGCGAATTTGCTGATGGCTTATGGCAGCGAGGCCCAAAAGGCAGCATTTGCACTGCCCCAGCTGCAAGGGCGCTATTCGGGCACAATGTGTCTCAGTGAGCCGCAAGCAGGATCCAGCCTGGGCGATATCACCACCAGGGCCGTACCCGATGGCGCCAACTATCAGGCGCACACGCTGGGGCCCCGGTACCGTATCAAGGGCAACAAGGTCTGGATATCAGGCGCGGGGCACCACCTGACAGACAACATCATTCACCTGGTGCTTGCGAAAATCCCCGATGAAAATGGCGATTTGCCACTGGGTACCAAGGGAATATCCCTGTTTGTAGTACCCGGGTTTCTCGTGAATGAAGACAGCGAGCTGGACGGCAAGCCCAACGATATTGTACTTGCCGGGCTCAATCACAAACTCGGCTATCGCGGTATTCCCAATACCCTGCTGAATTTTGGCGATTCAGCTGGGGCAATCGGGTACCGCATTGGCAATGCGGGGCAAGGCCTCGCAATCATGTTCCACATGATGAATGAAGCCCGCATCAATATCGGCATGGGCGCCGCCATGCTCGGTCAGGCAGGGTACAAGGCGGCGCTGGAATATGCTCGCACACGACGTCAGGGGTACCTGCGCTCCATGAACGGCACAAGGCGCGACCGGCAGCAGGCAAGAATCATCGAGCATGCAGATGTCAAGCGGATGCTCCTGGCCCAGAAATCACTCAGTGAGGGCGCGCTGGCACTGGTCCTGTACTGTGCCCGTCTGGTCGATGACAAACGCACCGGCGGCCCGGTCGAGCAAAGGCGGGCCACTGTGCTGCTTGAACTCCTGACCCCTATCGCCAAGAGCTGGCCAAGCGAATGGTGCCTCGAAGCAAACAGCCTGGCAATCCAGGTTCTCGGGGGAGCTGGGTATACGCGTGATTTTCCCGTGGAACAATATTGGCGCGACAATCGCCTGAACATGATCCACGAGGGCACGCACGGCATACAGGCGACCGACCTGCTGGCCCGCAAGATCAGGCAAAACAATGGTGAAGCCTTTTATTTGTGGGTGGCCGAGGTCCGAAGAACTGTTTCAAGCTGTGCCACCACCCACACAGAGCTCGAGCCATTTGCGCGCCAATTGGAACATGATCTGTCGTGCCTGATCGAAACCACACAGAAGTCCTGCCAGGACAGCATGTTCGACCTGGCCCTTGCCCACGCTACACCCTACATGCAGGCTTTTGGCCATATTGTCATTGCCTGGCTGTGGCTGGACGTCGTGCGCGCCGTACTGGATCACCCCGGTCTGGATGCTTCATTCCGTGCAGGAAAGCAGGCAGCGATGAAGTATTTCTTCGCCTGCGAGCTGCCGAAATCAGCCCATTGGTTGAATCTGATACTCAAGGAAGATGCCACGGTGCAGACCATGGCGGAAGACTGGTTTTAGGAACGCTGGGCACGCGATCCCGGCAAACATCGGAACAAAAAGGAAAAATCATGGCGGAGTTGGTTTCCTCGACCAGAAGAGGTCAAGTCGTGATTGTCACGATCGACAGTCCCCCGTTGAACTTGAGCTCACAGGCGGTCCGAGTGCAATTGCAATCGGTTATCGCAAGCGTGCAGGATGACGACGAGGCTGCAGCGATATTGCTTCGCTGTGCAGGCCGCACGTTCATGGCGGGTGCGGACATCACGGAATTCGACCACGAAGAAATCCCCGCACCCGATCCGAATGAGATCCACGCCCTGTTGGAAGCCTCTGCCAAACCCATCGTGGCCGCCATGCATGGTACATGCCTGGGCGCAGGGCTGGAACTGGCACTGTCCTGCCATTTTCGGGTCGCCTCCAGCTCAGCCGAATTTGGCCTGCCGGAAGTCAGGCTGGGCGTCATTCCGGGTGCCGGCGGAACCCAGCGCCTGCCACGCCTGATCGGCTTTCAGCCCGCCGTGCAGATGATTTCAACCGGCAACAGGATATCAGCACAAGAGGCGCTGGGATGCGGCCTGATAGACGCGGTATTCGACGGTGATCTGTGTGCACACGCGCTGGAGTATACGCGCACAATTATCGGTTCTGATATTGCATCACGCGTACTCAGCCGGCGTGCGCTGAAGCTCACGCAAGACGACGAGGCCTTTGTCGGCAGGCTTGAAGCCAGTCTGCCCGAGATTGAAAAAGGCGGCATCGCCATACGCGAGGCAATCGAGGCCGTAGGCGAAGCCGGCACTCTGCCCTTTGAACAGGCCTTGTCGGCAGAGCGTCGCCGATTCATGTACTGCAGGGATACCCAGGAGTCCAAGGCACTGCGCCACGCATTCTTTGCCGTACGTACCGCTGCGATCATCCCGAATCTGCCTGCAGGCCTGCAGCTCAGATCGATCAAGATGGTGGGCATCATGGGCGCCGGCACGATGGGTACGGGTATCGCAATGAGCTTTGCCAATGCCGGCATACCGGTGATTCTGCAGGACATCGATGACGGCACCCTGGCCCGGGCCCGTGACGTCATCCATGCGACCTACGGTGCTGCGGCCACCAAGATGCGCATGTCCGCCGCTGAAGCAAAGGCTCGGACGGATCTCATACGCTGCACTCTGGATGACACTGATCTGGTGCCTTGCGATCTCATCATTGAAGCCATCTTTGAAGATTTCGAGATGAAGAAGACAATTTTCCGACGTTTGGGGCACATCGCAAAACCCGGCGCGATCATTGCCAGCAACACCTCGTCGCTCGATGTCAACATTCTGGCGCACTGCTCGGGCCGCCCGAAGGATGTGCTGGGCATGCATTTCTTCAGTCCGGCCCATATCATGCGCCTGCTCGAAGTCGTACGCTGCGATACCACGGCACCGGAAGTCCTGGCGACCATCATGCAGCTGGCCCGGCGCATCAACAAAGTGGCGGTCGTATCGGGCGTATGCTTTGGCTTCATCGGCAACCGCATGCTGGAAGGCTATTTGCGCGAGACAGAATTTCTCCTGCTGGAAGGCGCAACACCCGGGTTCATAGACCAGTCGCTGGAAGCGCATGGCCTGGCCATGGGCCCTTGCCGGATGATCGACATGGCTGGCATCGATGTGGCGGCCAATGTCGTTCTCGAACAAAAAAAGGCAGGCCGAATCGCCGAAGACGACAGCTATCGCTGTGTCGTGCAGGCGTTGCACGAACTAGGGCGACACGGCCAGAAAACGGGCAAAGGCTATTACCGCTACGAAGGTCGCATACCCAGGGAAGATGAAACCCTTCAGGACACCTTCCGCGACCTCGCCCGGAAGCACGGCATCAGGCAGCGCAACGATATCAGCAGACAGGAAGTCATCGAGCGCTGCCTGTATCCGCTCATGGCCGAAGGCTACCGGATTCTGGAAGAAGGCATTGCCTATCGCTCATCAGACATCGACGTCGTCTGGATACATGGTTACGGTTTTCCAGCTTACCTGGGTGGCCCCATGTTTCATGCGCGCACGATAGGTGAACACAATGTGGCCGCCAGCATGAAACGGTTTGCACAGCGCTACGGCAATGCCCAAGGTTATTGGGATATTCCGCACAGCTTGTCCACTGGTCGTGCTGCTGACTAACCACGCCACAGCGAATCCAGGCGCGGCCAGCGCGCCTGTCAACCATCGCATCCGCGAGACATGACTACGGCCTGACCCTCTCGATCAGCGTGGCCATGCCCATGCCGCCACCCAGGCACATGCTGACGATGGCGTAGCGGCCGTCCGTATCCTGCAGGTGCTGCACGGCCGTCATGGTCATGCGGATGCCCGTGGCGCCGGGCGGATGCCCGATCGAAATCCCGCCACCGTACAGATTGGTCCGCTCGCGTGGTATGCCCAGTTCCTTTTCGGCATGCAAATTGACCACCGCAAAGGCCTCGTTGATCTCGAAATAATCGATGTCGGCGACCGTCAGCCCGGTGCGCTCGAGCAGGGCCTGCATTGCAGGCACCGGCCCGATGCCCATCAGATGGGGCGGCACCCCGGCCACGGCGTAATCGACGACCCGGGCTTCGGGCTGCAGGCCGAACTGTTCTCGGGCCGGCTGGCCAAACACCAGAATGGCGGCACAGCCGTCGGTGACGCCGCTGGAGTTGCCTGCGCTGACCTGGCCTCCGGCGCGAAACGCCGGTTTCAGTTCGGACAGGCGCTGGCGGGTGACGGTCGGGCGCGGAAACTCATCCACCGCGAAGGTCCGGCGGCCCTTGCCATCGGGTACCTCGATGGGCACGATCTGTTTGGCCAGGAACCCGGATGCCTGCGCGTCCCGGGCGCGCATCTGGCTCATGAAGGCCCAGTCATCCATGTCGTCGCGCTGGTATTTGTACGTTTCGGTGACGTTCTCGGCGGTTTCACCCATCAGTTCGCGATTGAAGGGGCAGCGATAGACCTGATCGAGGCCATCCACCAGCAGCGATTCGCCGCGGATGGCCCCCCAGCGGGTCCCGGGGGAGATGTATGGCATGCGGCTGAAATTCTCGCCGCCTGCGGCCACCGACAGCACGCTGTGGCCCGTCATGACCTGCAGGGCCGCGCTGATGATGGCCTGCGAACCCGTACCGCATGCACGGCGCACATTCAGGGCGGCGCTTTCCGTGGGCAACCCGGAACCCAGCGCGACCTTGCGAGCCAGAAACGCGCTGTCGAGATCCACGGCACCCACGTTGCCGAACACCAGATGATCGATGTCATGCGGATCCACACCCGCGCGGGCAACGCAGGCCTTGACAGTATGAACGCCCATGTCGCTGAGCGGCGTGTCCTTGAGTGATTTGCCGAAATCGCCAAATGCGGTGCGAATGCCTGAGGACAGGTAGATATCTTTGAACATTATTGATGCATATCCATAAAAACAAATCGTCACAGCCGATTCGAACCAGGCCAGGCCAATCCGAACCCGTTGCCATCAATTGAAATCGAGATTTCTTCGCTTCAATTTCCTGAAATCAAAAACACCGTCGATCTTTCTCGGATCCACATCATCCTTGAAGATGAGGTATTTCTGAATTTTCTGCGTGCCGCTGACCGGTATCCGGTCGGTGAACCAGATATAGGCGGGCGCCTTGTAATAGCTCAGGTGCTGCATGCAATGCAGAAACAGTGACCGGGCGGTGTCCACATCGCCGGCCCCCGACTTGAGCACGACGCAGGCATAGACTTCTTCTTCGCGCACCTCATCGTCGACGGCAATCACGGTGGCCTGCTTGACGAGCGGATGATCCTGCAGCATTTCTTCCACCTCGGCTGCGGCAATATTCTCGCCCGAGCGCCGGATGATGTTCTTGTCCCGGTCCACGAAATGCATGGTGCCGTCAGGGCTGCGCCTGACCAGGTCGCCCGTATGGAACCAGCCGCCACGCCAGGCCCGCTCGGTGGCCTCGGGGTCACCGAGGTAACCGCTGAAGAATCGCCGGCGTGGGGTCTCGGCTGAATGCCGTATGGTGAGCTCACCCACTTCGCCATCGGGCACCGGCTGATCATCGGCATCCACGATCCTGGCTTCCAGCCCGTATGCAGGTGCCTTGCCGAACGCCCGGGTGCCCACCGACCTGGGCGGAAAGTTGTCGGCGAACACGCCGACCATTTCGGTCATGCCCCAGACTTCGATCAGTGGAAACCCGAAGCGTTCTTCGAACTTCTGGTGCAGCGTGGCTTCGACCCCGGCACCGATCCCGAAGCGCACCTGGTGTGCCCTGTCCTGATCGGAAGCGGGCTGGCCCAGCAGCAAGGGCACAATCACGCCGAGGTAATGGACCACCGTCGCTTCACAGGCCCGGATCTCGTTCCACCAGCGCTGCGGATGGAACCGATCGCCGATGATCTGACAATTGCCCGCCAGCATGACGCAGAAAAAGGAAAATACCGATGCGTTGACGTGGTAGAGCGGCAGGGGGTTGTACAGGCGGTCGGCCCCTTCATTGAAGGTGGCCAGACCGCCCAGAGCCAGATACCAGGCGCCGCATTCCAGTTCATAGCCATGCGACAGTACGCAGCCCTTTGGCCGCCCGGTGGTGCCTGACGTATACAGGATGCTGGCGGCCGTCGTCCCGTCGATGAGCACCGGGTCCGCTTGCCGTACGGCCCTGGGCAGGCCACTGCGCACCGCTGTTTCGAGGCAGACCTCGACATGGCCGGAGGCGACCGCCTCCACGAAGGGCAGCCGGTTTTCTGCGGCGATGATCAGATCGGGCCGGGAATGATCGACGATATATTGCAGTTCATTGGCCCGGTATTCGAAGTTCAGCGGAATGCAGCAGATGCCCAGGGCATTCAGGGCCAGTTTGTGGAGCAGGTGCTCCGGGCGGTTCTCGAGATCGAGCGCCACCCTGTGCCCCACGCCATAACCCGCCTGCCGGTAGCATTCGATCAGCCGATCGACCTCGGCCAGTGCCTTGCGGTAGCTGATGGAACAGCCTTCCCGGCAGTAGGCCCTGTCGGGGTTTGCCGGCATCATGATCAGCGGCCTGTCGCCGTAGCGATGGGCCGCTGCCCTGAATGCCTCACCTATCGTGGCGTTCTGATCGACCTGAATCATGATTCAAACCCTCCTCTGGATGACCCTGCCCCCACCCGTCATTTCCAATACTGGCACGTTGAATTCTCTTTGGTGATCAGTACGTCTTCACCGGGCAGGGTCTTGACCACCTTGAAGTAATCCCACGGATACTGCGACTCCTCGGGTGTCTTCACCTGCAGCAGATACATGTCCTTCACCAGGCGGCCGTCCGGGCGCACATGGGCATTTTTCGCAAACATGTCGTTCACCGGGGTCGAACGCATGTACTCGATCACGGCATCCGCATCATCCGTACCCACTGCGGCCACGGCCTCGAGGTACGAGCGGACGGCAGAGTAGTCGCCCGCCTGCACGAATGTGGGCTGGCGGTCCATGACGTCATAAAACCGTTTCGCCCAGGCCCGCGAATCCTCGTCCATATCCCAGTACCAGGCCGAGCTGGTGTACATGCCCTGTGTCACGGGCAGGCCCAGCGCATGAATGTCCGTCTCGAACATGAGCGGCGCGGCCAGATTCATCTGGTCGGTCAGGCCGAACTCCCGGGCCCCCTTGATCGACGCGATCAGGTCTGCACCGGCATTGGCAAGGCCCAGGACATCGGCATTGGAAGACTGGGCCTGTAGCAGGAAGGAAGAGAAATCCGCAGCGGATATCGGGTGCCGGACGCTGCCCAGGACCTCACCGCCCCCGGCGATCACGGCATCGCCGGTTTCCTTTTCCAGGGACGCACCATACGCGTAGTCGGCCGTCAGAAAATACCAGGTCTTGCCGCCCAGCTCCACGACGGCATTGGCGACCGTCTTGGCGACGGCTGCGGTATCGTACGCATATTGCATGACATACGGGGAGCAGTCCTCGTTGGACAGCCGCGTCGTGCCCCCGCCCACGGCGATGAAGGGCTTTTTCTTGTCGGCGGCCACCTTGGCCATGGCCAGGTTGGTGGCCGAGTTCGTGCCCCCGATCAGGACATCCAGGCCCTGGACATCGAACCATTCGCGGGCCTTGGCCGAGGCGATGTCCGCCTTGTGCTGGTGATCGGCCGTCAAGAGCTCGACCTTGATGCCCTTCAGACTGGGGGCTGCGTCCTCGATGGCCATCTTGATGGCCTCGACGCCGCCCTGGCCATCGACATCGGCATAGACACTGGACATGTCGGTGATGAAGCCCACCTTGACCGTCTGATCGGAAATATCGGCATACGCCAGGGCAGATACCGAAAGCCCGACCAGGCAACCCGATGCATACTTGGCAAATTGGGTGTTCATTGTTGTCTCCTTCAAATATATGAAAGTTATCGTTGCAGGAAGATTTCCGTTGCAGAAAGATTTCCGCTTCGGAAAGGCTCTTTTCAGCGCGCGTCAAACAGCCCGCGCGCGATGATTTCCTTCATGATTTCCGTCGTGCCGCCATAGATGCGCTGGATACGGGCGTCTGCCCAGGCACGCGCGATGGGGTATTCGCGCATGTAGCCATAACCGCCAAACATCTGGGCACACTCGTCGAGCACGGTGAACTGCATCTCGGTGGTCCAGGCCTTGGCCACCGATGCGGTGACGGTGTCGAGTGCGCCACGCAGATGCTTTCTCAGGCAATCGTTGAGAAAACTGCGCGCCACCAGGGTATTCGAATAGGCCTGCGCCAGCTTGTGGCGCAGCACTTGCTTGTCGGACAACGGGGCCCCGAAGGCCTGCCGCTGGGTCAGGTAATCGCGCGTCAGCGAGACCCCGGCTTCCATGGCGGACACGGCCGTGATGGCCACGAGCAGCCGCTCCTGCGGCAGTTCGGTCATCATGTAGCGGAATCCGCTGCCTTCATCGCCCAGCAGATGATCCGCGGGCAGGCGCAGATCGGTGAAGAACAGCTCCGAGGTATCCTGGGCGTGCATGCCGATCTTCTCGAGTGCCTTGCCGCGGCTGAAGCCCGGGCGATCTGCATCGACGAGAAACAGGCTGGCACCCCTGGCGCCCAGTTCGGGATCCGTCTTGGCAGCCAGCAGCACCAGGTCCGCGATCTGGCCGTTGGAGATGAATATCTTCTGCCCATTGACGACCCAATCGTCGCCATCGCGCAGAGCCCTGGTACGGATACCGGCCAGATCACTGCCCGCGCCGGGTTCGGTCATGCCGATCGCCCCGATCACCTCGCCACGCACCATGCGCGGCAGCCAGGCCTGCTTCTGGGCTTCCGACCCATAATGCAGCAAATAGGGGGTGACGATGTCGGAGTGCAGGTAGAACAGGGGCCCCGTGGCGCCCGCGCGCGCCATCTCTTCGACCAGGATGGCGCTGTAGCCGAAGTCCACCCCGGCGCCGCCATAGTCTTCCGGCACGGTCATGCACAGCAGGCCCAGTTCCCCGGCGCGCAGCCAAAGATCACGCGGCACCTGGCCAGCGCGCTCCCACTGGGCATGGTGCGGCGTGATTTCGGCGGCGATGAAGCGCTGGACCGTATTGCGGAACTCGTCGTAGCCCGGGCCATTCAACGGGTCCGTCGTGGCGTTCAGATCGATCACGGTGTCTGTTCTCCTGAATCAGTGTCGGGGCGTGCGCACCCGGGCCAGGCCACGGTCGAGCACGATGGTGTTGCGCTCGGCCACCGAGGTCCGGAAGCGGATGAGCCCGTCTTCTTGCCAGAATTCGCAGCGCAGGGTCTCCCCGGGGTACACCGGGGCCGTGAAGCGGGCGCGCATTTCGGCCAGCCGGGCCGTGTCGAATTCGCAGAATTCGCAGACCAGGATCATGCCCAGCAGGCCGAAGGTCGCCATGCCATGCATGATGGGGCGCTCGAAACCCGCCTTGCGGGCGACGGCCGGATCGGCATGCAGGGGGTTGGGGTCGACACTGAGCCGGTACAGCAAGGACTGGTTCGTGGTCGTGGCCCGATCGAGCACCCGGTCGGCCGCGCGCTGCGGCAGGGGCGCAAGGGGCTGCGGCATCTGGGCGCCCGGCTGCTGCCACAGGTCACCGGGCAGGCCCTGATTGCCCCTGGCCATCACCGTCATGTGAGAACGCACCAGGACGTCTTCGGTGTCCACTGCCCGAAGTTCGCGTTCGACCACGAAGATCACGCCGCGGCCAGGGCCTTTGTCCTCCACGTGCAGCACCCGGTTATGGCCGGTGACGTCGCCCTCGGGCGGCAAGGGTCCGAGCCAGGCCATGGACTGTTCGCCATGCAGCAGCCGCTTCCAGTCCAGGCCGGTCTCGGGCGCCTGCATCCAGAAACCGGGGTCGCCCAGCATGGCCGCCATGGTCGGCAGGGCCTGCAGGTCTTTTTCATAGACGAAGCGCAGGTGCCGTTCATCCCAGGCCTCCGGGCCCTGGGCCGCACCGACGCCCAGGGCGTACAGAATGGTGTCGCGCGCCTGATAGGATCGTCGTATGGCGGGCAGTGGAAAGTGCAGCAGACGCTGCAGATCCACGCGGTGCGGGTCGGGATCGAACAAGGACATTTTCAGGCCTCCGACGGTGTGAAAATGTCCTGCAGGGCCTCGAACGCACTCTGGTGGTGGCGTGCGGCAGCCGGGTCCGCGATGTCCGGCCAGTGGCTGGCCACGAACTCGGGCGAGACGTCGTCGACGGGAGCGCGCACACCCACCCCTTCGACGATACGCACCGTAGAAAAGTAGCCACCGCCCGCAGACAGGATCTGCCCGGTCAGGCCGCAGGCCTCGGACACCAGAAATGCCACACCCGCGGCCACGCACTCGGGCGCGGCGTCGTCGAGCAGGCGTCCCAGCGCCACCCCTTCCGTCATCCGGGTCAGGGCCACGGGCGCGATCGCATTCACATGGATGCCCGCGCGTGCGCCTTCGTGCTTGAGGGTGTTCATCAGCCCCACCACCGCAAGCTTTGCCGCGCCATAGTTGGACTGGCCGTAATTGCCATACAGGCCGGCGGCGGATGTGGTCATGATGATGCGCCCATACTGCTGCCGCTGCATGATGGGCCACGCGGCCCGGGTACACCAGGCGCTGCCCAGCAGATGCACCCGCACCACCTCCTCGAACTCGGCGATGTCCATCCTGGCCAGGGATTTGTCGCGCAGGATCCCGGCGTTGTTGATCAGGATGTCGACCCGGCCAAATGCCGCGACCGCGTCATCGACCAGACGCTGGGCCCCTTCGGGCATGGCAATGTCGCTGGTGTTGGCCAATGCCCGGCCACCCGCAGACTGGATCTCGTCGACCACGGCCTGGGCCGCGCCCGCATCACCGGGCGCCTCGCCATCGGCAGCGCGCAGATCATTGACCACGACAGCCGCTCCGCGGCTGGCCAGCAGCAGCGCATAGGCGCGCCCCAGACCACCACCGGCGCCAGTCACCATGGCAACGCGGCCATCAAAACGAATCGATTTCATGCGGTTTCCTTCATCCTGCTCTTGCTGCCGTACAAGGCTTCGATTTCATCAGCAAATTTTTCGAAGATGCTGCTGCGCTTGATCTTCATGGTGGCCGTCACCTCGCCATCGTCATGATCGAGCTCCTTGGTCAGCAGATGGAACTTGCGCACCTGCTGCACGCGCGGCATCTGCGCGTTGACCCGGTCCACTTCGGATTGCACCAGCTCGCCCACGCGCGGGTTCTCGGCCAACGTGCGGAAGTGGGTGTAGGCCACGCCGTGTTCTTCGGCCCATTTGCCCACGGTTTCATAGTCGATCTGGATGAGCGCCGACACGAAAGGCCGGCGGTCGGCCACGATCACGGCTTCCTTGATATAGACGCTGAACTTCAGGGCATTCTCGATTTCGCTGGGCGTGATGTTCTTGCCCCCCGCGGTGATCATGATGTCCTTCTTGCGGTCCACGATCCTGATTTCCTGACCCACGGCCTCGGCCACATCACCGGTGTGCAGCCAGCCGGCGTCATCCAGGGCCTCGCGGGTGGACGCTTCATCGCCGTAATAGCCCTTGAACACGGTGGCGCCGCGCACCAGCAGCTCGCCATCATCCGCGATACGGATTTCAATGCCGGGCAAGGGCCCGCCCACGGTGCCCAGGGGTGAAAAGTCGCTATCCTGCAAGGTGACGAAACCCGCGGTTTCCGTCATCCCGTAGCCTTCCCGGATGGGGATGCCCAGCACCCGGAAAAACCGCAGCATGTCCGGTGCAATGGGCGCGGCGCCCGACATCGCAAGCCGGCACTTGCGCAGGCCGATGAAATTGCTCAACGCGCGCAACAGGATCCAGTACCAGAAGGCATGGGTCAGGCGCTGCCCCCAGGACCACTGCGGCCGGGGCACTTTGGACAGCGGCAAGGTGGCCTGCAGGGCACGCCGGTATATGCGCTGGCGCAGCGGACCGGATTCGCGCATCTTGATCTCGATGCTGGCGTGCATTTTTTCCCAGATCCGGGGTACGCCGATGAACAGGGTGGGCGCGATTTCGCGCAGATCATCCTGCACTGTACGCAGGCTCTCGGCAAAATTCACCATCGCGCCGCACCGCAGGGGCAGGCCGACGGTATAGATCTGCTCGGCCACGTGGCACAGGGGCAGGTAGGACACGGTCGAGTCCTGCGGCGTACATTGGTAGATGGCATCGGTGCTGGCGGCCATCGCCGCCATGTTGCCGAAGCTCAGCATGGCCGCCTTGGGGCGGCCGGTGGAGCCGCTGGTGAAGATCATCAGGGCGATGTCGTCCATCGACTGCTCGGCCAGGCGCGCTTCGACCAGGCCGGGATGTGCCTGCTCATGCGCCTTGCCGTGGTCGACGACTTCGGCAAATGTCAGCAGATTGTCGATCCCGTAGCCGCCGATCCCCCGGGGATCGATGACCACGATGTGCGTCAGGCGGGGCAGGTGTTCGCGGACCTCGAGCACCTTGTCGAGCTGCTCCTGGTCTTCGCAGACCACGATGGCCGCATCCGACGCCTGCAGCAGGTACCTGACTTCAGCCGCCGGTGAAGTCGGGTACACCCCGACCACGACGGCGCCCACCAGGCCACAGCCCAGCTGGGCGAACACCCACTCCTTGCGGTTCTCGCTCAGGATGGCGCAATGCCCGGCACGCGGCAGCCCCAGTTGCGTCAGGCCAAGGCCGAAATGGCGTGCCGTTTCTTCATACCGGGCCCACGAAACGGGTTCCCAGATGCCGAAATCCTTCTGGCGCAAGGCCACCGCATCGCCCTGCGTGCGCGCCCAGTGCCGCAGCTGCTGCGGCAGGGTCAGGGTCGCCGTATCCACCGTTTCGCTCATGACAACCATCTCTTGCGGCGTTTGTAATGCTTGATGTTGCGGAAACTGACCAGCTCCTGCGCGCCGTCGCCGTAACCCAGATAGAAACGCTGGACGTCTGCATCCTGCGCCAGCCTGGCGACTTCTCCATCGATGACGATGCGGCCACTTTCCATGATGTAGCCATAGTGCGCGATGCCAAAGGCGGCCATGGCGTTCTGCTCGACCAGCAGCATGGCCACGCCCTGCTCCTGGTTGATGCGCACGATGATCCTGAAAATATCCTCGACCACCAGGGGCGCCAGGCCCAGCGAGGGCTCATCCAGCAACATCAGCGTCGGCTTGCCCAGCAGCGCGCGGCCAATGGCCAGCATCTGCTGCTCACCGCCCGAGAGGTACCCCGAGCGCTGGGCGCGGCGCTCGCGCAGACGGGGAAAATACTCGTAGATCAGATCCAGGTCGGGTTTTTCTCCGCGTCCCTTGAGGGCATTGCCGGCCACGATGAGATTCTCTTCGACGGTGAGATCCTCGAACACGTGGCGGCCTTCCCGGACATGGGCAATCCCCCGCCGTGCCAGCAGGTGCGGCGGCGTGGCATCGATACGCTCGCCCAGGTAATGGATGGACCCGGAACGCAGCTGCCCGACTTCCAGCGGCAGCAGGTTTGAAATGGCCTTCAGGGTCGTGGTCTTGCCGGCGCCATTGCTGCCCAGCAGCGCCACGATCCGGCCGCAGGGCACCGCAAGCGACAGCCCCCTGAGAACCTGTATCGTGTGCTGATAGACCACCTCGATGTTCTCTATCACGAGTGCAGGTTCTGCAGCGCTGCTGTCTGGCAACGCCGTCGTGCGCGGCGTCGCCAGTCCGGCATGGCCCGGGGCTGGGGTCATGATGTCTCGATCCAGTCGCTGATGGGCCGCATCAGCTCGGACTTGACGTCATATTCGTAGATGCGGCCAATCGGGATCTGATGGCTCTTGAGCGAAGCCGGCAGACCCATGATGCCACCCGTATCCCAGTTCTCGATGCTCTCCAGCGCCTGCTTCATGTTCTCGCCGGTGAGCGCCTTGTCGGCATTGATGCAGCGCTCGGCGATTTCGGCAAAGATCATCCCGGCAAACCAGGTGTGCGTATTGAACAGGGTGATGTAGCCTTGATCCGGATAGGTTCTGGAGACGTAGTCCGCCATTTCCTTCATCATGGGCGCATTGTCGGTCTCGTAGGAATAGCGGTAGGGCATCACGCCCACCCAGCCCTCGGCGGCAGCCCCCATCGAACTGACCGTGGTCTTGTCCATGCTCCAGATGGTGCCCATGGGGATGGCCTTCATGCCCGCCTCGCGCATCTGCTTGATGAACTCGGGGATCGGCGCCAGCACATAGCCATGGAAAATGATGTAATCGGGCTTGGCACGGCGCAGCTTGGCCACCTCGCTGGAGACATCCACGGCGCCCGGCTTGGTGACCACTTCGAGCACGATGGGGATCTGCAGCGCCTCGGCGCGCGCCTTGATGCCCGGAATCGGATCGCGGCCGAACTCGGTATCGCTGTAGACGATGGCCACCGACGGCTTGCTGGAACCGCTGGCCTTGCTGCTGATGTACTCGAGCAAAATGCCGCCCATCGCCACGTAGGTCGGCGCGGCAATGAAGTGATAGGGGTGCAGCGCCGGATCGGCCAGTTCGGAAGAAAAGCCCACCCCGCTGGTGAGCGTGGTGTTCAGGGGCTCGACCTCCTTGGCCGCCACTTTGGCCCAGCCAGTGGAGCCGCCAAAGAAGAATGGTGGCTTGTACTCGCCCATGAGCTTCTTGAAGATGGCCATTTCGTGGTCCATCTTGTAGACGGAGTCTTCGGATATGTAGCGCAGGCGCCGGCCGGCGACCCCGCCCTGTTCATTGCGCCAGTTGCAGTAATCGCCCAGCCCCTGGTTGAGCCCCACGCCGGCAAATGAAAAGACCCCGGTGATGGGCTGGGCCGCCCCGATGACGATGTCGCCGGACTCGGCCATGGCGACGCGAAACGGCAGTGCCGACAGGGCGGCGGCACCCAGGCCGGCGGCCATGGCACGGCGACGCGGGATATTGACAGGATGATCAGTGTTTCTCACGGGTTGTCTCCAAGGTGGTTTCAGGCTCTGAATGGCCAAAGGTGGAAAAATCGCCGTATGCGACGCCATACTTCCAGCAGTCCATGCGGCTCGAACACAAGAAATCCGATGATGAGCAGCCCGAAGACGATCTGCTGCATCGAGCTCAAAACCGAAGTGGCGCCGGGTGCCCACTGCGTGGCATAACTGACCGAGACCCGCAGCAGCTCCGGCAGGAGCGTCATGAAGACGGCGCCGAATATCGTGCCCAGCAGGCTGCCCAGGCCGCCGACGATGATGGCCGCCAGATAGAAAATGGACAGTTCCAGGGTGAAATATTCCGGCGTGATGGCCCGGTAGAAATAACCGAGCAGGCTGCCGGCCACACCGGCATAGAAAGAGCCAATGGCGAACGCCGCGAGTTTGTAGTGCAGGAGGTTGATGCCCAGCACCTCGGCGGAGATGTCCCGGTCGCGGATGGCGATGAAGGCCCGGCCCACCCGCGTGCGAAACAGGTTGCGCGCGGCGATCAGCAAGAGGATGGCCACCGGCATGATGAGAAAATACACGCTGTGATCGTTGCGCAATTCAAAGCCCATCAGGCGGGCGGCAGGAATGGTCACCCCGCCCACGCCACCGGTCACGCTGCTCCATTCACGAAACACATAGACCAGGATGAACTGCGCCGCCAGGGTGGCCACGGCCAGGTACAGGCCTTTGATGCGCAGGCTGGGCAGCCCCACGACCACACCCAGCAGGCCGGCCATCAGGCCCGACAGGGGCAGCACGAGGATGAACGGCACACCGCGCTGCGCCAGATAGGCCGTGGTATAGCAGCCCACCCCCATGAATGCGGCATGGCCCAGGGAAATGAGGCCGGTGTAGCCGGTCATGATGTTCAGGCCGGTAGCGGCAATGATGTGGATGCCCAGCAGGCAGGCCACACCGGCGACGTAGCCATTCACCCCGAACGGAAAGCACAGCAGCAAAAGCACGAGCAGGCCCAGCCATCCGCGCTGCACCCGGGTCGGCCAGATGGCCTCGTCGTGCTCGTAGCTCTCTCGAAAATCGCCAATTCTCATGGGTTCTACAACCTTTCAATTTCGCGCGTGCCGAACAGGCCGTAGGGCCGGATCAGCAGGATCACCAGCACGATCACGTAAGGCACGATGTCACGCACCTTGCCCCCCAGGTAACCGGCCGTGAGGCTTTCCAGCAGGCCAATGATCAGGCCCGCTACGATGGCACCGACGATGCTGTCGAGCCCGCCCAGAATGATGACGGACAGTACTCCCAGCGCGACCCCGCCCAGCGCAGGCGAAAGATTGGTGATGGCTGCGACGATGATGCCGGCCACGGCGCCGACGACACCGGCAAACATCCAGGTCAGGCGCTGCGTGGCCCGCACATCGACGCCCAGGACATAGGCCGTGGTGGGGTCACTGGCCGCGGCGCGCATCGAGACCCCGGTGGCCGTGTAGCGGAAATACAGGCTGAACACCAGGATGACGGCGGCGGCCAGAAGAAAGCTCCAGATCATCTGGCCGGGAATGAACACATCGCCCAGGTACAGGGGCGTGCGCGGCAGCAGGGCCGGCATTTCGTAGGTGTGGCCACCGCCCCATATGGCGTTGATGCCGCCGCCCAGCGCGCTGGCCAGCCCGAGTGTCACCATGAGAATGGAGATGACGGGCTGCCCTGACAGGGGCCTGAGGATGGCCTTCTCGATCAGGGCCGATACCAGCGCCACGGCCAGCAGGGACAGGATGAGCGCCGCAAGCGCGGGGATCCCCCACATGACGTTTGCGGTATAGAAAAAATACGCGCCCAGCATCATGAACTCGCCCATGGCGAAGTTGATCACGCCGGTGCCCTTGTAGACCAGGACAAAGCCCAGGGCAATCAGCGCCTGCAGCCCGCCGGCCAGCAGACCGAGGGCCGCGTATTCGGCCAGTTCATACCAATCGAAGTCGAGCGGCATCAGTGCACCTCCTGGACTGCGGGCCCGGCCGGTGCAGCCGCTTCGGCGGCGCCGCCCAGATAGGCGCGCACCACATCAGGATTGCCGCGCACTTCGGCCGGAGTGCCCCGGCCGATGGCCTCGCCAAAATTGACGACCACGACATGGTTGGAAATATCCATCACCAGGCCCATGTCATGCTCGATCAGGAGCACGGTGATGCCCCATTGTTCCTGCACATCGAGAATGAAGCGGGCCATGTCCTCGGTCTCTTCCCGGTTCATTCCGGCCACGGGTTCGTCCAGCATCAGGACCTTGGGTCGCATGGCCAGCGCACGGGCCAGTTCGACGCGTTTCTGCAGACCATAGGACAGGCCGGCGACCGACTGGTGCCGGATATGGTCGATCTCCAGGAAGTCGATGACTTCATGCTCGATCTCGCGTCGCAGCGCCATCTCTTCCTGCTTTGCAGGCCCCAGGTACCACATGGCCGAGAGCAGGTTGGAATTCAGGCGGGTATGGCCGCCCAGCTTGATGTTGTCCAGCACCGTCATGCCCCGGAACAGGGCGACGTTCTGGAACGTGCGTGCCAGACCCATGGCGGCGCGCCGGTGCGCACTATGGTGGGTCACGTCCTGCCCTTCGAAGCGCACGGTGCCGCCCTGGGGCCGGTAAAAGCCGGAAATGGTGTTGAACAGGCTGGTCTTGCCGGCCCCATTGGGGCCGATAATGGCCGTGATTTCGCCCTTGCGGGCCGACAGCGAGACCCCGTTCAGGGCGCGTATGCCGCCGAAGTTGAGCTTCAGGTCATTGACTTCGAGCACGGGCGCCTGGCTTGCGGGGCTGGACGGGCCGGCTGGCGTCATTGCGCAGTCTCCGTGCCGCTCCAGTTGCCGACGGGCGTGTTCTTGATGTAGACGGTGCCGGTCAGCGTGGAAATCAGCACCGGCGCGCCGCCATCGCGCCCGTGGCGCATGACCTCGATGCGG
>Ga0265293_10003738_pt1 | contig 27862 bp, 23 predicted proteins | sample Munlanlewell138R_FD_192505 | JGI IMG/M metagenome (GOLD analysis project Ga0265293, IMG submission 192505) | Leachate microbial communities from a municipal landfill in Southern Ontario, Canada - Leachate well 138R | ecosystem: Engineered > Solid waste > Landfill > Unclassified | place: Canada...
AAGCAAGCACTTAATGACCAAGATTTGATCGACTCGATCACCACAGGTTCCTCGATCAAGGCAACAGGCATGATCGTTGCAAGCCAAGGCTCCAACCAGGCCGTTGAGATGGCAGCCCAGAGCGTCGCGCTTGTCGGTCCCTGCCCTACCGACACCTATCCCTTACAGAAGAAGCGCCACACCCTCGAATACCTTCGTGAGATTGCCCACCTCAGGGGCCGCACCAACACCTTTGGGGCGGTGATGCGAACTCGCAACACCCTCAGCTATGCAATCCACCGATACTTTCAGGAGCGAGACTTTGTCTGGATCCACACCCCGATCATCAGTAGCAGCGATGCCGAGGGGGCGGGGCAAATGTTCCAAGTTACGACTCTGGATCTGAACAATGTCCCCAAGACCGAAGAGGGGAAGGTAGACTGGCACGAAGACTTCTTTGCCCGCCAATCCTTTTTGACCGTCAGCGGACAGTTGGAAGGAGAGAGCTACGCCACTGCCCTGAAGAACATCTATACCTTTGGCCCCACCTTCCGGGCTGAGAACTCAAACACCAAGCGTCACCTCTCCGAATTCTGGATGGTGGAGCCTGAGATGGCCTTCTGTACGCTTGAGGGCAACATGGCTATAGCAGAAGAGTTTCTCAAGTACCTCTTTACGGCAGTTTTGGAGGAACGTGAAGAGGATATGGCCTTCTTCAGCAACTTTGTTGAGAAAGGGATGAGTGATACGATCAGGACGATCATTGACACTCCGTTTGCCCACTTGACCTACACTGACGCTGTCAAAGAGTTGGAGAAGCACAATGACCGCTTTGAGTACAAGGTCAGCTGGGGTATCGACCTGCAAAGTGAGCATGAGAAGTTCCTCACCGAAGAGGTTGCAAAGAGTCCGGTCATCGTCACCGACTACCCCAAGGACATCAAGGCCTTCTACATGAAGCTCAACGAGGATAAGAAGACAGTACGCGGTATGGACGTATTGGTCCCACGCCTGGGAGAGATCATCGGCGGCAGCGAACGTGAAGCCGACTACGAGACGCTGGTGCAGCGGATGGTCGAGATGAACCTCGACCCGGCTGACTACTGGTGGTACTTGGATCTGAGGCGCTTTGGCACTGTCCCCCACGCGGGCTTTGGTCTGGGCTTTGAGCGACTGGTACAGTACGTCACCGGCATGGGCAACATCCGAGACGTCATTCCCTTCCCTCGCGCTCCTCGCTCCGCTGACTTCTAAGCAGCGCCCACGCTACTAACTGACTGGTTGTCCGCACCCCACTTTTGAGAAAGATCCTCTTCTTATGGGAGGTGACGGTCGACGTCTGTATTGAGAGGCGTTTTGCAATCTCGGCGGTATTGAAGCCGCTTGCCACCAAGTGCACAATCTCAAGCTCCCGCTTGGTCAGGTAGGTGGCTGTCTCACTGACGAACGCTGTTCGTCGAAAAAGTCGCTCCAATTGCTCGGTGAGCCGATAATCTGACTCACCGACCCCCATGCAGGCACACCGCCCATCCTCCAAGAGAGCAAAAAGAGGGGCGGTGAAATCGGGATGCAAAAGCAGTAACGGCTGAAAGCTCTTCTCCTTGATCCAGAGGGCAAAGGGCAGGTCCGCGCACCAGCAGAGTATGGGGGTTTCAGGGGGGCAGACATCAAGTTGGGAGAGACGGATTGCAGAGGCTTGCACCCCCTCAAGGGGTGAGAGGCGGGCGAGCAGGCGCTCACGCTCAACAGGGTTTTGATAGAGTACGGTGACGATGCGCTTCACACCCCTTTAGGGTGATCATCGCCCTTCTTGCTTCAGAAGTTTGGTCAGCTCGCTATCAAAGGCATCACTGAACGCTTTGATCTGTCGATTGTCCATCGGGCGATGTTGTTCACTGAAGATGCCCATCTCGCGCAGTTCTCCCATCATATTGCGGATCGAGAGGCGCTCGGCAACGTTCTCAGCGGTATAGACACCCCCACGGTCATCGAGGACCACCAGGCCCACCTGGGCAAGCCGACTTGCCAGCGGGACATCGTGGGTGATGGCAAGGTTGCCACGCTCGGCAATGTGGGCAAGGTGGTCGTCAGCGCTGTCCATTCCAGGGGGGACCACTACCATCTCAATAGTGCTGCGCATAGCACGCAGGCGCTCGGTCTCTTGTTCGCCTCGCTCTTTTGCCAGAGCGCGCAATTGGGCGGTATGCTCCTGGCGGGCCCGCTCTACATCACGCAGGGGCCGGTCAGCGACAAAGATAGCACTGAGGCCCTCCTTGACTACTCGTTTGAGGATGATGGCGCGTAGCTGGGTAGGCAGGGAATCGGCATCGATGTAGATTTTTACCATACCCAAGCCTACCTTCCTCTGCTCTATGTGACAAGAGCTCTGCTTGAAACAGTGGGTTGTTTTGTTCTATGGTGAGGTCAGTTATATCAAATTCTTACGAGGAGTTCATCATGGAAATCTCCCCCTTGCAGAAGCTGCGGCACGCGTATGAGCCGAAGTTACCGAAGATCCTGACCGCCGACATCAAGGCCATTGCTGCGGTCCATGGAGACAAAACTGAGCCAAAGCGTGACAAAGAGCAAATCAAGGCGCTCTTCCCCCATACCTACGGTATGAGCCGGGTCACCTTCGCCGAAGGTGCCAACCCCACGGTCACCGAAAAGAGGAATGTCGGGGTCATTCTTAGTGGCGGACAGGCCCCTGGAGGACATAACGTTATCAGCGGTCTCTTCGATGCCATGCAGGCAGCAAACCCCGAGAACAAGCTCTACGGCTTTAAAGGCGGCCCCTCAGGAATCCTTGAGGACTCCTATAAGATCATCGACGCTGCCTATCTCGACCCATACCGCAACACCGGTGGCTTTGACATCATCGGAAGCGGGAGGACTAAGCTTGAGACCGAAGAGCAGTTTGACATCTGTGCACAGGTGTGCATGAAGCACGACATCAGCGCTCTGGTGATCATCGGCGGTGACGACTCCAATACCAACGCAGCCGTCTTGGCTGAATACTTCTTGGAGAAGAAGTACCCGATTCAGGTCATCGGCTGTCCGAAGACCATCGACGGGGATCTGAAGAACGAGTTCATCGAAATCTCCTTTGGCTTTGATACTGCCACCAAGACCTACAGCGAGTTAATTGGAAACATCGCCCGCGATTCCAATAGTGCCAAGAAATATTGGCACTTCATCAAGGTCATGGGCCGCAGTGCCAGCCATATCGCCTTGGAGTGTGCGCTCGAGACCCAGCCTAATATCTGTCTCATCGGTGAAGAGGTCGAGGCAAAGGGCCAAAGCCTCAAGTCGATCGTCGCTGACATGAGTGCGGTCATCGCCGCTCGAGCCGAAGATGGGAACAACTTTGGTATTGCCGTGATCCCCGAGGGCGTGATTGAGTTCATCCCTGAGATCAAGGTCCTGATCGCTGAGATCAACGACCTCTTGGCTAAGGAGGCCGACCACTTCAACGCACTATCTGACAATAGTGAGAAGATTGACTTTGTCACCGAGCGCCTCAGTGAAGCATCTGCCGATGCCTTTGTCATCCTGCCCACCGATATCAAGGAACAGCTCTTGATGGACCGTGATCCGCACGGCAACGTCCAGGTCTCTCGCATCGAGACCGACAAGCTGCTCGCCGAGATGGTGGAGGAGAAGCTTGCCTTGATGAAGAGCAAGGGCAGCTATACAGGCAAGTTCAGCTCGATGACCCACTTCTTCGGTTATGAGGGTCGCTGTGCCTTCCCTTCCAACTTCGATAGTGACTACTGCTACTCACTTGGCTACAACGCCTTCATGCTTATCGCAGCAGGACTGACTGGTTACATCTCTAGCGTTTCAGCTCTGACTAAGGAAGCTGCTAAGTGGAAAGCCGGTGGCATTCCGATCACGATGATGATGAACATGGAAGTTCGCCACGGAGAGAACAAGCCGGTGATCGAAAAGGCAATGGTGGACCTTGAGGGTGAGCCCTTCAAGTACTTTGCCAAACAGCGGGACCTGTGGGCACGCACCACCTCCTTTGTCTACCCCGGAGCTATCCAATACTTTGGACCGGCTGAGGTAGCCGATCGAACCACCGTTACACTCGCTCTCGAGCACCAGGAGTAACAATTCGTTATCATACTGCCCGGGTCTCTTCGACCCGGGTTTTTTATGTGTTTATCTCGATTTCTTTGTTTGTCAACAATAATATCTTGACATATCAAAATAATTGGAGCACCATCAATGTATGAAGCAAACGCATGTATTGATGGTAGGCCTGCTTATCGTCGCAATCCTTCTGACCGGCTGTAGCAGGGGTGTCAATGATGGGACGATCCGGGTGGTCACCACTATCGGGATGATCGCCGATATTGCCCGCAATCTGGCAGGCGAGTTCGTTGAGGTCACAGCTCTCATGGGGCCAGGGGTCGACCCCCACCTCTACAAAGCGACTGCCAGTGACGTCAAGCGCCTCGATGAAGCTGCCCTGATTCTCTACGGTGGCCTCCACTTGGAGGGCAAGATGGCCGATGTCTTTGAGACACTGAGTGAGATGAAGCCCACCGTTGCGGTCAGTGAGGCCATTCCCAAGGAGTACCTTTTGGGAGGTGACCCGCATGTGTGGTTTGATATCTCGCTGTGGCTCTACGCCGTTGAAGCAACGTACGAAGCGCTCATCGCCCTCGTACCCGAACATACTGAGGCAATCTCCCAGAACCATGATCGGTATGTCAAGACGTTGCAGGATCTCGATGCGTATGTCAAAGAGAAAGCGATGAGCCTGGATGAGGAGCAGCGGGTCTTAATTACTGCCCATGACGCCTTTGAGTACTTTGGCCGAGCCTATGGCTTTGAGGTAAAGGGGCTACAGGGTATCTCCACCGTCAGTGAAGCAGGAACGCGGAATGTCCAAGAGCTTGCCCAGTACATCGTCGAACACCAGATTCGGGCAATCTTCATTGAAAGCTCGGTCCCCCAGCGAATAGTACATTCGATGCAGCAAGCGGTGAAGGCTCGTGGCTTTGATGTGGCCATCGGTGGAGAGCTGTTCAGTGATGCGATGGGAGATGCAGGGACCCATGAGGGAACCTTCCAAGGAATGGTAGAACACAACATCAATACGATTGTCGGTGCTTTGGCACTTAAGTGAGGATTTTGGCGTGAAAGATGAGAAGAGAACAGCAATTGAAGTAGAGGATTTGACGGTCGCATACCACCATAATCCCGTACTCTGGGATATTGACTTAGCTATTCCTGAGGGAGTTATCTGTGCCATCGTAGGGCCAAACGGAGCTGGTAAATCAACACTGTTGAAAGCGATGCTCAACCTGGTGCCAATCTCCAGTGGGACGGTCACCTTTTGGAAGAAGAGCCTAAAGGAGATGCGGCGCACCGTCGCCTATGTGCCACAGCGCAGTGAGGTAGACTGGGACTTTCCTACTACGGTCCTGGATGTGGTGATGATGGGCTCCTACGGGGCATTGGGGTGGATCAAGGCTCCAGGAAGACAAGAGCGTGAGAAGGCAATCGCTGCCTTGGAGCAGGTGGGAATGGTTGATTTTGCTGACCGGCAGATCAGCGAACTCTCAGGCGGCCAGCAGCAACGGACCTTCATCGCCCGGGCCCTGGTACAGGATGCATCCCTGCTCTTGATGGATGAGCCCTTTGCCGGTGTTGATGCTGCTACCGAACAGGCTATTTTGAAGGTGCTGCGCCAATTACAGCAGGACGGAAAGACCTTGGTCATCGTCCACCACGACCTGTTGACCGTCAAGGCGTACTTTGACCATGTGGTCCTCCTCAACGTCCACACGGTCGCCGATGGACCGGTAAAGAGTACCTTCACCGAAGAGAACCTTGCCAAGGCATACAAGGGCAAGTTCAGTGCCATGAAGGGGAGAATCGATGAATTTGTTGTATAACCTGTTATTTGACTACACCCTACGAAACGTTGCACTAGGAACCCTTCTCTTAGGGTTGGGATCTGGGGCCATCGGGACCTTCATGACCCTACGTGGTGAATCGCTGATCGGAGACGCCATTGCCCATGCCACCCTACCTGGTGTTGCGCTGGCCTACCTGTTGACCGGGATCAAGGACCCTTCCCTCCTTCTCATAGGAGCTGCGGTTGCTGGTATCATCGGTATTGGCTCAATCATGACCATCACCGGCACCACAAAGATTGACAGCGATGGAGCCAACGGTATTATCCTCTCCATCTTCTTTGGGTTTGGTCTACTGTTGCTTACCTATATTCAAAAACTCCCAAACTCCTCCCAAGCAGGGCTGGATCGCTTTATCTTCGGTCAAGCCGCCACCATCGTAGCCAGTGATGTGGCGGTGATCGCGGTTGTACAAGCAGTGGTGTTACTAGCCTTGATCCTCTTCTTCAAAGAGTTGAAGGCCTCGACCTTCGATCCTCAGTCGACCACCGTCATGGGCTTTAACCGCAAGATCATCGATGTAATCTTTGCAACACTGTTGGTGGCAGTCATCGTCACAGGCCTTCAGACCGTTGGAGTTATCTTGATCAGCGCGTTGCTCGTCTCTCCAGCCGCTGCGGCCAGGCAGTGGACCCACTCACTGAAGACGATGGTGATCCTCTCTTCTCTCTTCAGTGGCATCAGTGGCATGGTTGGATCCCTTATCAGTGCCGCAACGATGGATCTGCCAACCGGTCCGGTCATTGTCCTGGTGCTGACAGCGATCATCATTGTGAGCTTTCTCTTTGGCAGCAAGCGCGGGTTGGTGATCAAAAAAATCGCCCAGATCAAGCGTCACCAGCGCTTTGATGAGAATAGAATCCTCTTCGCCCTAGAGGATCTTGCCCGCTCCCATGAGGAGGAGGGCCTCTATCATAGCCGTCACACCATCGCGTTGATGGTCGGCGAGCGCCACGGGGTCAAGCGACTGCTGAAGAAGCTGACTGCAGAAGGGCTCTTACTCGACGATGGCAGTGCCTCCTACCTGCTCAGCGGAGAAGGTAAGGCACACCTTGCCACCTTGCACGGAGGGCGATCATGACTCTAGAGATTATCATCATCGCAACTCTCGCCTCCCTCGCCTGTGCCATCCCAGGGGTCTTTCTCCTGCTTAAGCGCATGGCGTTGATCAGTGATGCGATCAGCCACTCCATCCTGCCGGGTATCGTTATCGGTTTTTTGATCCGTGGCTCTCTTAACACCCCGTATCCAATTATTGGGGCGGTCTTCTTTGCCATGGTCATGGTAGTGACGACCGAAGCGCTGAATCGTACTCGCCTGGTCAAAGGAGACACGGCCATTGCCGTTGTCTTTCCACCACTCTTCTCAATCGGGGTGATCCTGGTCTCTCTGTTAGCCCAGAATGTCCACTTGGACACCGATGCGGTTCTCCTCGGAGAGCTGGCTTTTGCTCCCTTTGATCGCATGATGATCCTCGGCTACTCACTGCCTAAGTCAATGGTAAAGATGGCCATCATCCTAATCTTGAACCTTGCGGTGATGCTCCTGCTCTTCAAGGAGCTGAAGGTCTCCACCTTCGACCCGATCCTCAGTAGAAGCTTGGGCTTTTCACCGAGCTTCTTACACTACCTCTTGATGCTGATGACCAGTATCACCGCCGTTGGCGCTTTTGACTCGGTAGGGGCAATTTTGGTGCTTGCCTTCATGATCACCCCAACTGCCACAGCACTGCTATTGACCAACTCGCTGCTGCTGATGGTGATCATCACATTCGGCATCGCCACCCTCTCCAGTATTGGTGGGGTATTATTTGCTATCCAGATCGATAGCGGTATCAGTGGGGCGATCACCTCAATCATGGGCCTCTTCTTCATCTCGGCCTACCTCTTCAGCCCCACGGTGGGGATGGTGACCAAGATCCGCAACAAACAACGCATCCGTGATGAGTATACGCTCTCGATTGTCCTGTATCACCTGCTCCACCACTGCGGCGAAGATGACATGGAGACTGAGTGCTCGGTCGGCCACCTCAAGGAGCAGTTCAACTTCTCTCCCCGATATTTGCGCAAGATCGTAAATGTCGGGATTGAACGCAATCTGATCGAACAAATTGGTTCGGTGTTCCACCTCACCGAAAGCGGAAGGGCTACGCATGTCGATACTTTCAGATTACACCACTGAGAATTATCTCAAGGCGATAGTCAAACACCTCGCAAACCCAGATCACCGGCGTATCACCACCGGTGAGCTGGCCGCTTTGGTGAACGTTACCAGCGGTACCGCTACGTCGATGATGAAGAAGTTACAGAAGGAGGGGTATGTGCTGTACCTCTCCCACCAGGGCTGTACCCTCACCGAGCAGGGCGCTGAATATGGACTGAGGATCCTGCGCCGCCATCGATTGCTGGAAACTTTTTTAGTGACGATGCTTGGCTTGGGCCTTGAGGAGGCCCATCAAGAGGCCGAACGGCTGGAGCACTCGGCCAGCGACTCTTTGATCGATACTATTGCCGAGAAGTTAGGAAATCCTACCAAAGACCCTAATGGCAACATGATTCCGGCCAAAAAACAAAACTCCTTCACCCTCACCGACCGTTCACTCCTCCAAGCTCCCTTACAGGCCGAGGTAGTGATCAGTCGGATCAGCAGCAACAGCAAGATGGCTGTCTATCTACAAAACGAAGGGATTGTGGTCGGTCAACGCTGTGAGGTCCTGGCCGTCGATACTGAAGTGGGTGTCGCTCATATCCTCGTAGAGGGTGAGGAGAAGAGCCTCTCTGTCAAAGCGCTTGAGGCGCTCTTCTACGAGCGTCCTAGCGCATAGAAGAATTCACCCAAAACTCATCGTTGTGCTGATCCAAGGGGCGGACAATGTGCTATACTCCTTTCGTGGAGGACTCTATCATGCACACAATCCGCTTGGACGGGACTTGGTCCCTCTCCCCCATCGACTCAAAGGCCGCTTCCCTACATACCCCATATTTCAATGAAAACCCTGCCATCCCCTGCACCCTGCCGGGGGACATCCATACTGCCTTACTGGCCCATGGGGTAATCAGCGATCCCTATTGGGCAACCGATGAACTGGCTATGCAGTGGGTGGGCCAACTTGACTGGCAGCTGAGCCAAACACTGACTGTCACACAAGAAGAGCTCGCCAAAGGGCCTGCCATCCTCACCCTCACCATGGCTGACACGATTATCACCATCCTCGTCAACGGCAAGGAGGTGGGCTTCTGCAACAACCAATTCCGCCGATGGCGCTTTGATATCAGCGAAGCGTTGACAGTCGGAGAGAATACCATTGTCCTACAGTTCATCAGCGCCGAGCGATATGCTGCCCAAGAGGCTAAGAAGCTTCCCTACACAATTCCCTACTCCGTCTATCCAGTCTACGCCAAGGGGCGTAACCTGGTGCGAAAGACCCAGTGTCATTTCGGCTGGGATTGGGGTCCCTGCATCCTGGCGATGGGCGTCTATGAATCCATTGAACTCTCTTTTGTTGAAGAGGGGTTGGTGGAGAGCGTACGCATCGACACAGTGGCCAAGGATGATAATTCCTGGGATTTGAAAGTTACCGTTCGTTACAATGCAAGTCGTGACGCAGAGATTGCAGTATATGCCGAGTGTGCCAAAGAGGTGCAGGAGGGCACCGCTACAGTCACCAAAGGCCTGAACCGTCTGACCTTCCGCCTGAAGATCAAGGATGTGAAGCGCTGGTGGCCTGCTGGGCACGGAAAGGCAGTACTCTATCCACTGGACCTAAAAATCGGCAGTCAGAGCATCAGTCGCCGTGTGGGCTTCAGAACACTTGAAGTGAAGACTATTGATGACGATCGGGGCGGCAGGTCAATGACCTTCAGCGTCAACGGCCAAGATATCTTTGCGAAGGGGGCAAACTGGATCCCCTTCGATGCCCTGCCTTCACGACTTACCGAAGAGCGCTATGAATATCTCTTACAGTCCACCATCGATGCCAACATGAACATGCTACGGGTATGGGGAGGTGGAATGTATGAGAAAGAGGTCTTCTACGACCTCTGTGATGAGAAGGGGATTCTGATTTGGCAGGACTGCATGTTCAGCTGTGCCATGTATCCGGCAACCCAAGAGTTCTTGGAGAATGTCGAGGCAGAAATCCGCTACCAGGTCGATCGATTGGCCCACCACCCCAGTCTTGCCCTGTGGTGTGGCAACAACGAGGACTTGGGCGCGATCACATGGTATGAGGAGAGTCGCAAGAACCGCGACCGCTATGTCATTGACTATGATCGTCTCAATGAAGGGGTCGTAGGACGCGTAATCCGTGAACAGGACCCGACCCGTACATGGTGGCCTTCAAGCCCATCGGCCGGGGTCGGCGACTTTTCCGATAACTGGCATGACGACCGACGCGGAGATATGCACTTCTGGTCAGTATGGCATGATGGCAGTCCCTTTGAAGAGTATTACTCGATCAATCCACGCTTTGTCAGTGAGTTTGGCTTCCAATCTTTCCCCTCCCTCTCCACGGTAGAGACCTATGCACCCAAGGAGGAGCACAACCTCACCAGTGTGGTAATGGAACACCATCAGAAGAACCCACGGGGCAACTCGATCATCATTGAGAACTTCAGCCGCTACTACCGCTTCCCCTCCTCCTTTGAAGAGATGCTCTACCTCAGTCAGGTCCAGCAGGCCAAGGCGATGCGCATGGCCATCGAGTATTGGAGGACCACGATGCCCCATTGTATGGGAACACTCTATTGGCAGCTCAATGATAACTGGCCGGTAGCCAGCTGGTCCTCTATCGATTACACCGGCAAATGGAAACTGCTGCACTATGCAGCCAAGCACTTCTATAGCCCTGCCCTGCCGATTGCCTATCAAATAGAGGAAGGCATCATCGAGGTATATGCTGTCAATGATGGTCCGAAGACTATCGAAGAGGCGAAGGTCTCGGTCAAATTCTCCAGCTACGATGGGCAAAAGAAGGGCAAACAGGAGTACTATCAGGATCTCCCTCCCTACAGTAGTACCCATCTGTGTACTATTAATCTACGTAAAAAGAAGAAGCTGGATCCAGCCAATACCTTCATCTACCTGAAGCTGAAGAGCAGCAATCTCTACATCGAGAACATCCTGATGCTTGCCAAGCCCAAGGAGAGTCATCTTGAAGATCCTGAAATTTCCTACGAGGTCTCCAAGACCCTAGGAGGCTTCAGTGTCTCCCTCAGTTGCAAAAAACCTGCCTTCGAGGTCGCCCTCGATGCAGGTTCGCTTCAGGGAGTCTTCAGTGACAATCTCTTCGCCTTCCGTCCCACAGCTCCGAAGATTGTTACCTTCAAGACAGTGGGCTCGGTGAGCCTTGAAGAGTTCACCGATCAGCTGAAGATCTTTGATCTGTACTCAAGCAGCCGCAGGTGCTAGAGCAACATTGACAGCGTGCCGCCCACAATTAGTACAAGACCGAGGGCAGAGAGCTTATCCAGGCGCTCCTTAAAGACGATTGCTCCAAAGGCGATGGTAACTAGGATACTGAGTTTGTCGATAGGAACGACGACACTCGCCGGTCCGTCGTGCAGTGCCTTATAGTAGCAGAGCCATGAGCCGCCGGTAGCTAAGCCCGAGAGACAGATGAAGAAGAGCTCTTTGCCTCGTGTCTTTTTGATCAAGGGAGCTTTGCCGGTCACCAAGACCACAATCCATGCCATGATCAGAACTACGATTGTGCGAATTGCTGTGCCGAGTGTTGAGTCGATCCCACTGATGCCAATCTTACCTAAAATAGCCGTAAGGCTTGCAAAAATCGCTGAGAAAATTGCCCAGACTAGCCAGCCCTTCCCTTCAACAGTCTCATCTTTCTTTGCACCCCGCTTGATCGTCATCATATAGGTTCCGCCGAGGATCAGAGCTACTGCCAAGAGTTTGACTGGAGTTACTCCCTCACCGAGAAAAATCAAGGCAAGGAGAATAGTGAGGGCTGTGCTGGACTTATCAATTGGAACCACTTTGTTCACCGGCCCGATTTGCAAAGCTCTGAAGTAGCAAAGCCATGAGCCGCCGGTGGCAAGGCCTGAGAGAGCCAAAAAGAGCAGTGTATGGGCACTGACGTCTTTGATGGTAGGGCCAGAGCCTACGATCAGTACCATAAGCCAAGAGAAGAGGAGCACCACGACCGTTCTGATAGCTGTTGCGACAGTAGAGTCGCTCTCTTTGATACCTAATTTGGCGAGGATCGATGTCGCTCCGGCAAAGAGTGCCGATCCTACTGCAAATGCAATCCACATAGTGCTGTCCTTCTTTCTTTATACTGATGATAGTGTGTCCTGATTGAAACACAATCACAGCATACTGCATACAAAGCGACGGTGCAATCGACTTGAAAAATCACCCTCCACTATCGTTTATATAACCGGAAGTAGAATAAATTCGCTATTCATAACTTTAAATTGACATCGCGGTTAGCAGGCCCTACTATACTACCGTAATGCCGACTGCATCAGATGCATGAGGGCGGACAACCAGAGAAAATGCAGCGGCTACCTTCATACAAAAAGGAGGAAAATTGTATGAAAAAAGCAATCGTTGTTCTTGTTATTCTGCTCGTTCTGAGCACTGCGCTCTTTGCACAAGGAGCGAAGGATTCCAAGAACTCAGTTTTGCGCGTCATCACATGGTCCGGCTACGCCCCACAGGAGCTCTTGGACAAGTTCACCGCTGAAACCGGCTACAAGGTAGAGATCACCCTCAGTAACAACGAGGAGATGATCAGTAAGCTGCGAGCAACCCGCGGTGGCGGATTTGACTTGGCACAACCTTCACAGGACCGAATCTCCAGTGTTGTCGAACAGTATGGTATCTACCAGCCTATCGACTATTCACGCTTGGATACTGCTCAGATCGACCCCTCACTGCTAGAGGCTGTGAAGAAGAACACCCTGGTCAATGGCCAATCCTATGCTGTACCCCACATCTATGGTACGGAAGGGTTGGTGGTAAACCGCAAGTTTGCCCCCGATGTAAAGGACTTCAAGGACCTGCTTGATCCCAAGTACACCGGACGGGTCTCCTACCGCCTCAAGCGCCCCACCCTGATCGGCATGGGCTTCTCCCTCGGCTACGATCCCTTCGCCCTGTACGACGATCCGGTCGCCTACCAAGCTTTCCTCGATGAGATGGAGAAGGTTTTGATCGCTGGCAAGCCAGCTGTAAAAACCTATTGGGACAACGGCGATCAGCTCCTGCAGTCACTGCGCAGTGGTGAGGTCTGGGCCGCTTCTGCATGGGAGCAGGCTGGATGGAAACTCCATGGCGAGAACCCCGACATCGACTACTTTGCACCGACCAGTGGAGCCCTCGCATGGGTCGACACCTTTGCTATCCCAGCAAAGAGTGAAAACCTCGATGCAGCATATGCCTACATCAACTTCATGCTCAGACCTGAGAATGCTGCATTCTTCACCAACCGAGAGACCTACGGAACTGCTTCAAAAGATGCAGTGAACTTCCTCGACGAGGAGATCAAGGCTAACTTCACCCGTGGCTTGCCCCCAGAGGTACTGGCGAACATCAACTGGTACCCCACCGTTCCAGCAGGCATTGAGGAGATGGAAGGAAAGACCCTCGACAAGGTACAAGCTGCTCGCTAGCAGTAGTATTCGACAGATGGCCAATAGCCGTTCAAGGCGGCTATTGGCATCTCTTGTTAGGTAAACAACGTATGAAAAATGCACTCTCTGTATTTGATCTGACCAAACGGTTTGGAGACTTCACCGCGGTCGACAAAGTCTCCTTTGAGGTAGAGGATGGTAAATTCTTTTCAATCCTCGGTCCCTCTGGGTGTGGTAAGACCACCCTGCTGCGCATGATTGCCGGCTTCTACAAACCCGATGGAGGAACCATCCTCTTCGCTGGCAAAAACATGGATGGCGTGGCACCAAACAAACGACCGGTCAATCTTGTTTTTCAAAACCTCGCTCTCTTTCCCATGATGAACGTTCATGAGAACATCGCTTTTGGCCTACGAAGACGCGGGGAGAAAGGCCCGAGTGTCGATAAGAAGGTCTTGGAGTTGCTGGAACGTGTAGGACTGCCCGGATCTGGGAAAAAACAAATCGACCAACTCTCTGGTGGGCAGAAGCAACGCATCGCCATCGCCCGAGCCCTGATCATGGAACCGACGGTGTTGTTGCTCGATGAGCCATTGGGAGCCCTCGATGCAAAACTTCGTGAACATATGAAGGTTGAGCTGAAGACCCTCCAGGCCCAGGTGGGAACAACCTTTGTCTACATCACTCACGACCAAAGTGAAGCGATGGTGATGAGCGACACCGTGGCAGTTATGAATAATGGGCGTTTTGAGCAGATTGGCTCACCTCAAGAACTCTATCACAACCCCGCCTCTTCATTCGTTGCCCAATTTGTCGGCAATAACAATAAACTGAATGTAACTCTCCATAATGGTACCGAAAGCCAGACCATAGCTCGCTATGCCGATCAATATAACCTGCCACTTGCCAACGCTATCGACGCTGCCACTGGGGCTGAGTACGACCTTTTCATCAGACCTGAGGCGGTTATCATCAATCCCGGCGACCGACCGGACTTCCACACCCTTCAGGCAGATGTCACCTCCATCCTCTTCGATGGTGGCAATAGCCGTCTATTGGTTCGCCCGCGCGGCACCGAGGATGAGTTGGTCGTTGCCCTGCCCCAGACCAGGGAATTTGACTACATCAAGGCCGGGGACCAAATCCAGGTCGGATGGGATAAGAACAAGGCTATTTGCTTTGGGAGGGAGGATTGGAAACTCTATGATGAAGAATAAAAAGTCCATCCCATGGGGTTTTCTCTTCTTTTTCCTGCCAGTAGTGCTCTGGCTCTTCCTCTTGATTGTCCTCCCCCATCTTGAATTGTTGCGTCTCTCCTTTACCAAGGCCAACACCGGAAAGCTCACCTTGGATAACTACCTAGCCTTCTTTCGTGAGCCAATCTACTGGCTGACCTTTGTTCGCACCGCAGCCTACTCCATTACCGTTACCTTTTTGGTGATGGTCATCAGCCTGCCGGTCTCCTTCTACATCTCCAAGGTCGTAAAGGGCCGACTCTCAGGCATGTTGATGATCCTCATTCTCGTCCCCTTCTGGGTCAGTGAGTTGATTCGAGTCTATGGGTGGATGATCTTGCTACGAGAGAGTGGACTGCTGAACCACCTTTTGGTCTCCATCGGGCTCTTCAAACAGCCCGTTGAGATGCTCTACAACGACATCACCATGATCATGGGCCTTGTCTATACAAGCATGCTCTTCATGGTAGTGCCGGTCATCGGTGTTATGGATGACCTGGATAACTCGATCATTGAGGCTGCCTTTGACCTAGGAGCCAGCAAGCGTGCCATTTGGCGCACGATTATCATCCCTCACTGTACCCCCGGCCTAGTCAATGGTGGGATCATCGTCTTCATGTTGGTCCTCGGCAGTTATCTGACGCCTAACCTCATGGGCGGTAAGAACTCCCTGTGGTTCACCGAACAGATCTACAACCAGATCATCCTGTACTTCAACTGGAACCAAGGTGCCGCCTTTGGCTTCTTGTTGCTGGTCCTCTCATCGCTGATCATCTGGGTTCTTCTCAAATTGACCAGGCAGAACTTGAAGGAGGTGGTAAAATGATTCGCAGTCTCCCATCATCCAAGCGATACCGCACCGGTTTCAACATCTTTATCGCCCTCTACTTCATCTTCCTCTTCGCCCCGCTGATTGTCACCATGGTCCTTGCCTTCAATGACTCGATGTACCCATCACTGCCTTGGCAGGGCTTCACCTTGGATTGGTTCTTCGGAAAAGGGCCCAAGAAATATGGCATCTTCCATGACCAGACGAACCTAAGAAGTCTTTACACTTCTTTTCGGGTGGCCATTGCCGTCATGATCGTCTCTACTTTCCTCGGAACGTGTGCGGCCTTCCTCTTTGAACAGGAGCAGTTCAGGTTCAAAGGAGCCCTCTACTTCTTGATGATCGCGCCATTGGTTATTCCTGGAGTCATCCTAGGTATCTCAATTCTCATGTTCTCCAATACCGTTGGACTCTTCATAGAGGACCACATGAACATCTATGTGAAGTTCCTGGGTCCAGGCTTTCCGTTGGTGGTCCTCGGTCAATCTTCGTTTATCTCGACAATTGTAGCATTGGTAGTCAGTGCTCGGTTGAAAAAGTTTGATCGCACCCTCGAAGAGGCTGCCTACAACCTCGGAGCCAACAAAGCTGAGGTTCTGTGGTTTATCACGCTGAAGTATCTGAGGCCTTCAATCATCGGAGGAGCGGCAATGGCCTTCCTCATGTCCTTTGAGAACTTCAATACGACAATCTTCCTGGTGGGATCGCAGGCAACACTGCCGATCAACATGTACATGCAGGTCCGAGATGGTTCGACTCCGGTCATCAACGCCATCTCCTTCCTCCTCATTTTGATCACCTCTGTTATTGCAGTGGTCAACTTGTATAAAGGAAGTGACAGTTATCTCTAGCTAACAGGGCTACTTCAGGGCATCGCTCCGAGGTAGCCTCCCTTACTTCTCTGTTTGGTATAGACACACTTCCTTTTATTCCCTAACTCTACGTTTTGCACAACAAAACCAACTCATTTTTACTATGTGGAAGTAGATCAATCGACTATGGTATAGTAACTCTATAGGCCTTTGGTCCATGACGATAGACCCTTCTTTGCAGGACAGACTCACATTGGAGTGGGTATTGTGAAGAAGATGCGGCTGTAGGTATTGAGAGATTTTGAGAAAGAGATCAAGGCCCTAATTTTTTGTTACACAATTTTCCAAGGAGAGACATCAGGTATGTTGAATTTCAGTTATTACAACCCAGCTCGAATCGTATTCGGAGCCGGAACCATACAAGAGGTCGGCACACTCGCTTCTGCCTATGGCAAGAAAGTCTTGCTGCATTACGGTGGTGGATCGATCAAAAAGAATGGGGTGTACGACCAAGTAATGCAATCTTTGAAAGAAGCGGGCCTTGAGGTAGTTGAGCTTCCTGGAGTTGTTCCGAACCCTCGCCTCTCCCTTGTCAAAGAAGGGATTGAACTCTGTAAAAGAGAAAAGGTTGACTTCATCCTCGCTGTTGGGGGAGGTAGTGCCATCGACTCAGCCAAAGCAATTGCCTTTGGTGCCAAGCTACGCGACGATGAAGATATCTGGAACGATTACTACACATCTAGCAGCTACACTATCAAAGAGGCAATTCCACTTGGAGTGGTCCTTACCATCCCAGCAGCTGGCTCTGAAAGCTCAACAGGAAGCGTCATCACCGATTGGGACAAGAACCTAAAGAGAGCTGTTAATAGTGAAACAATCATCCCACGGTTTGCTATTATGGATCCTGAGACCAACTACTCTCTTCCACCATACCAAACAGGGTGCGGTATCTCCGATATCCTTGCACACCTTTTTGAGCGCTACTTCACTACTGCGAAACACAACGACTTAAGTGACCGCCTGCTGGAGAGCGCTATGCGAAATATCATTGCCTACGGACCACTTGCGCTCAAGTATCCCAATGACTATCGCTATCGGGCAGAGATCATGTGGACCGGCACTATCGCTCACAACAACCTCCTCGACCAAGGCAGAGAGGGAGACTGGGCCAGCCATGATATCGAGCACGAGATCAGTGGAATCTATGACCTTGCTCATGGAGCTGGGCTCTCTATCGTCTTCCCTGCCTGGATGAAGTACGTCTACAAGAAGCATATCGATCGCTTCGTGCAGTTTTCTACCCGCGTCTGGGATGTTGACCTTACCTTTGATGATAAGAATCGAATGGTAGAGGTAGCAATTGAGAAGCTGGAAAACTTCTATAAGTCGATAGGGATGCCCATCCGTCTCAGTGATGCCAAGATCGGTGATGAGAATATCCGAGTCATGGCTGAAAGTGCCCTCCTTGGCAAAGCGACACTGGGGTCATTTGAACCTTTCACTGTCGATGATGTAGAGGCGATACTGAGACTCGCTCTGTAAGTTCTAGAGAATTCTCTTCAGAACTCAGTTGATTGGCCTAAATGGCAATTAAATGGGGAGGCATTCGCCTCCCCACAATTGATGCATTAAGAACTGTTAGTTCTTCAAGAATGCTTCCCAAGCCCTCTGGACTTCGGCTGCGACGACACTCGGTGCCTTCGAACCAAGACCGATTTCCTGCAGGCCCTTGTTGATGACGTTGAAGACGTCAGAGTGCAATACACCGTCGATAACCGGGGTGATGGGCACATAGTTGTTGTAGTAATCAGCACGCTTGGTGATGAACGGTTCAAGGTTCTCTTCTCGTGCAATCTTTGCAACGTCAACCTTCAGGTTGGAGGGGAAAGAGGCTCCGGTGGTCAGGCGGTAGGTCTGCACATACTCACCTTGCAGGAACTTAATCAGCCTCCAAGCAGCTTCTTCACGAGCACTGCCGGCAGGAATGTCAGCGCTCATGCCCCAACCAGTTCCCACAACACCACTGTTGGAGTTGTGAACAACTTCGCCTGGCAGGTTGGTGATGACCATCAATTCAAAGTCATCGGCCTGTGCCTTGGCGTTGATCAGAGCGTCTCCGGTGGTTACGTCGGTCATGAAGGAACCGGTTGCCCAGTCACCGTCGATGAGGAACGCAGCCTTGCCAGTGGCGAAGGAGGACCTTGATGCACCGTAGGGGCTACCCAGGGTGTTGCGGTTGATCATGCCACTCTTGTACATGTCGTCAATCAACTCGAGGGATTTGACGAACCAAGGATCGGTGAACTTCAGCTGGCCAGCCTCAAGGCGATCGTACCAGTCAACGCCACCGTAGCGGCCAACGACCATGCTGAACAGACAGCTCTGCATGACCCAGTCGTCCATGTTGTCCATAGCTATAAGCTCAATTCCCTTCGCTTTAAGGACAGGAACCATCTTCTTCATTTCATTGAAGTCGGTGGTAATGGGAAGACCGTTGTCACGAAGAACTTTCTTGTTGACGAAGAGCATGTGGGTGGTGGTGATTCCGTTGGGAAGCTCGCCGAGGAATCCAGCAAACTGAGGTGCAAGGGCTGCTGGGTTGTAGTCTTTGACCAGTCCGTCACGCTCAAGCAATGGCATCAGGTCTTTGACGCTTCCTGTGGTGTGGAGGCTGGTGGAGCGACCACTAGGCCACATGTAGACAACATCTGGGAGCTGTCCACTGGCGATATACGCCTCAGTCTTATAGTGGAACGGCTCGTTGAAGAGGTCTTCGCGAACGATCTTGATGTCAGGGTTCTCTTGTTCAAAGCGATCCCAGATCATCTTCACTTCATTGGCGCTGTTGGGCTCACTCATGTCGATGTAGTTTAGTACATTCAACGTGATTTTGCCGTCTTCAGCGTCAGCTTTGACACCCTGTGCTACCAGTGATGTGCCGAGCACAACCAGTGCGAGCAACAGTACTGCAACTTTTCTCAATCCAGTCATTTCAACCTCCAAATGATCTGTTAAAACCATCTTGTTGAGGGTCTTACCCTCACCTTTTTTACCCATCATCCCAACGGGATGAAGTCTCCTATTCATTAGTTCATACTTTGTACAAACCAATCGTACCATGGCCTCTGTCACCTGTCAAACAGATTTCATCAGCCTTTAACCGCTCCTGCTGCAACCCCCTTCGTAATCTCCTTACGGAAGATCAAGTAGAAGAGAAGCATCGGGATCAACCCAATGGTCAATGCCGCAAATTGTTTGCCGTAGTCTGTAGACAATGCTCCTGCAAACTTCTGTACCCCAACCGGCAGACTCTTCAGTGCATCGCTGCTGGTAAGGATATTGATCAACATAAACTCATTCCACGTCCCAGTTACGGTCAATATGGCTACGGTCATACCTACCGGGGCAGCCATCGGCACGATGATACGCCAGAAGATATGACTGTACGAAGCGCCATCGATACGCGCCGATTCCACCAAGGCATCGGGGATCGAGCGGATATACTCGGTGCCCAGATACACCCCCATTGGCATACCAATACCTATATAGGGGATCAGGACTCCCAGGCGGGTATTGTACAGACCAACCCAGTTCACGATTAGAAACAAGGGAACCATGATCGACTGCAGTGTCAGAAGAATTCCAATGACAAAGGAGCCATGGAGCACGGCCGTTGCCTTGTGGCGGATCTTTGAAAAACCAAAGCCTGCCATGAAGGAGAGCAACAAGATCGCCAAGGTTGTTACGGTCGTATAGAAGAGACTATTGGCGATCAGGACGGGAAACTTTCCCCTCACCCATGCATCCTTATAGTTGATGGTCACCCAACGACGGGGAAATCCCAGCTTGTTCATCTGAAACTCAGTGGTTGTTTTGAATGAGCTGAGGATCAACCAGAAGAGTGGATAGAGTGCCATGACGGTAAAGAAGATCATCACCAAGTAGGTAATCGTTGTGCTGATGCGCGAGCGAGCTGAGCTATGGTCTTTAATATCGTTCATTACTCTCTCCCCCCGAATTTATTCTCAGCAAACTTTGTCAGGCCGATCAAGAAGAAGCTGATGATCACCATCACCGTACTGATGGCATTGGCCAAGGGGTAGTTGGGCGCCCCCTTGAACGCCTTATCGAACATATAGATCGACAGCACGCTGGTCCGATTAGCCGGGCCACCGGCGGTCATGATGAAGATCAGGTCGAAGGATTTAAGCGATCCACTGATCGCTAAGATCGCTGTGACGACAATCACGCCACTGAGGGCGGGCAGAATCACATATCGTAGAACCTGCATCTCACTTGCACCATCTATGCGTGCAGCTTCGATGATGGTGTTATCGATTTTTTGCAGGTTTGCGATAAAGATGATCATATACATGCCGCTGTACATCCAAAGGATGACAAAGAGTACCGGAATCATCGGGTGCTGGCTCAACGAGTACTCGTAGCCAGGCATGAAGAATCGCATCAACTCTGGGAAGGCTCCATGAGGAGCAAAAAATGACTTCCAAAGGATACCGATGACAACCGTGGAGATGACGGTAGGCAGGTAGATCATGGTTTGGAAGAAGTCGCGCCCTTTTACCAACCCGCGATAGAGCACATAGGCGAGGAAGAATCCCAGCGGGATCTGGCCGAAGACCGAGACCATGACAATCCACAGGTTATTCTTCAGGGCCAGATAGAAGTACTCATCGACGATCAGGCGCTGATACCACTTAAGACCGACCAATTCTATAGGGACCCGGCCTCCAAAAAGTTTTCCACCGTTGTAGTTTGTGAGGCTGAGCACCACTGAGAAGATAGTGGGGAATGCCATCACCGAGATGTAGAGCAAGAAACCAGGCAACACCAAGGTCCAGTAGGCTCTGCGCTGCTCTCGCCGAGCGTCAGCCATGGTACGGACTTTAGCCATGAGCTTCCTCCTGTTGTAGTTTGACATAGCTTTTCTTAGCAGGAAAGACTTGGGCGATGACATCATCCCAATCAAAGTGTGTTCTGCTTTCCATTTCGCTGAGCTCGGGGACTGCAAACAGTTTTTGCAGGAACATCATCGCCGCCCCCTTAGCAACAACGGTCGCGTCTTGGGTGTCGAAGAAGAGTTTGCAATCAACCTTCTTCAGAATATCCAAAAACTGTGGACACTGGTCGGCGAGCAAGGCTTTGAGTTTCCCTTCATCACTGAAAGGTCGTCCATGGATAAAGAAGACCCGAGGGTCAAGGACCGAAACAACCGGCACCAGGGAGCTGAAGAGATCGACCATAAAGACCTTCCACGCCTCTTCATCATGGACGCTGTTGATCAACAGCTCCTCAGGAAGACCGGTCTGCCCAGAGTTGTTACCGCGCCATGAGAGGGTGCAAATCTCGCCACTTGAGTGGTGTGATCCGTGATACACCTTGCCATCAAGGCACAAGCCGACACCCACACCGATCCCGGCACGGTCATCAAACTGGTAGTTGCCCTCATGGTAGTCACCAATCATACAGATGAAGTCTCCCAAGTTTATATTGCGATTGACCGTCTTATCGAGCCAGGCTGTGCAGTTTGCGTCGTTCTCTACGAAGACAAGCACGTCAAAGCGTGAAGATATGAAGCCATAGAAGTCATAGTTATGCAGTCCAAAGGGCTCAGCATATCTGATGATTCCCCGGTCCGTCTCGACGATACCAGGAATGCCGCCTACCACAGCGATGAGGGGAAGGTCCAGAATCTCTACCTGTTTGAGGATGATATCCATCAATAGCAGGAGAATGGAGTCAAAATCTGTCTCGGGTAGCTTTCCCTGATCCTCGAAGAGGGTGCGTCCGATAATGTCCATGATCACCAGTCGGTAGTGAGAGGGCTGAAGGTCAAAACCGGCGACCACTCCGAATTGGTCATTGAGGTATAAGGTGATTGGTTTACGACCACCACGGCTCATCCCACTGCCCTCTTCTCCTTCGTAGACCACATCATTGTCGATCAAAGAGGAGACGATGTTTGTCACCGTTGAACGGTAGAGGTTCAGCTCCCGGGCGATGTCTACTCGACTGATCCCAGGATTTTTCCAAATCAACTGGGCGACCAGGGAGGTATTTGCATTTTTTTGAAACTCATTGTTGTTGATCCGCATGCATCCTCCACAGTAAATAGCGACTTTGTTCGCTCTCTGTACAAACAAAGCGTACCATCGCCTATTCTAGCTGTCAAGCGGAATCTTGAATTTACTGACTTAGGTATGTACAAGCTTTGTACTTGACTTGCTTCACTTCCCGTGATACCAAAGATTCATGAATAAACACCAAAGCACAAAAGCCAGTGAGCTCTTTTTCCCAGTCCCTTTGTCCATTGAGGACAAGGAGGGATTCTTTCGTCTTCATACTACCACCACCATCTCTGCCGAACCTCCTTTTGAAGAGATTGCCGATTTAGCCTCTTCCATCTTCGGGTGTAAGATTGGCGGAGAGGATCTACTTTTTAAGTACCAAGCGGATATAAAAGAGGAAGCGTATCGCCTCTCGGTCACCAAAGACCAGATTGTCATTCGTGCCTCTTCACCAAAAGGAGCCTTTTATGGCCTGTCGGCTGTTCGAAGGCTCGCCTTACTTGGGGACAACATCATTGGCGCCTGTATTGTAGAGGATGCTCCCTCCTTTGAGTGGCGGGGCTTTATGCTCGATTGTGTACGCCACTTCTTTACCGTTGATTTCATTAAGAAACTTCTGGATATCACCTCACTCTTTGGCATGAACCGCTTCCACTGGCACCTCACCGATGACCAGGGATGGCGCATCCCCATCGATGGATGGCCACAGCTTAAGGAGGTGGCGAGTAAACGAACTGAGCTGCAATACCCCGACGGCCGCTCCTACGGTCGTATGTACACCAAAGAGGAGATCGCCGAAGTCCAGGCCTATGCCCATGCTCGGCAGATGATCGTCATCCCCGAAGTAGAGACTCCGGGCCACGTCTCAGCCCTGTTGGCTGCCTACCCTGAGTTTGGCTGCACCGAAGGCCCCTACGAAGTACAGGACCGCTGGGGAATCTTCAACGAAGTGCTCTGTGCGGGCAATGATAAGATGCTCACCTTCTTCGAGGATGTCTTTGAGCAGGTTGCCCAACTCTTTAGTGGACCATACATCCATATCGGGGGAGACGAGTGCCCCCAAGATGAGTGGGAACAGTGCCCCAAGTGCCAACAGCGCATGAAGGATGAAGGGTTGACCCGTGAACGACAGCTACAGAGCTGGCTCACCAGCAAGATCAGCGCCATGGTACACAATGTTGGAAAACGGCCCATTGGATGGGATGAAGTACTGGATGGCACCGAACAGCTAGGTATTCCAAGCGACCTGATCGTCCAATCCTGGCAAGGCATCGAAGGAGGCCTGGAGGCCAGTAAGCGCGGCCACCAGGTGATCATGAGCCCCAATACCGTGGGTTGCTACTTCGATTACAAACACTTCGATAGCCCCGAGGAGATGGGAACGCTTGGTATCTCTACTCTTCGACAAGTAGCGTCCTACACCCCTACTCCCGCCGAGATGGATGCAGAGGCCAAGAAGATGGTCCTGGGTGGCCAAGGCAACCTCTGGACCGAGCGAGTCCTCTCATCGCGCCAAGCCGAGTACTTACTCTTTCCTCGGATGTTCCTTCTTGCACAGCAGCTGTGGAACCCGCGTGACGCAGAGGAGAACCTCTCAAAACTGGATCTTCTGAACTCCTATTGCCAGGCTCTGGACGTGACCCACTATAAAGGTCCGGTTGAGTAGGCATTGAAAAAATCCACTGGAGGTGGTATGAAGAACTATCACCTTCTGGTGGATTTTCTCTATAATGGGCCCCCGTCGTTGATGGGGGCCTATTGTGTCTTATAACAAATCTTTAGGAATGACGATCAGTCGCTCTTCGCTGGGTCGGTAGAAGGTGGCGATAAAGCCGATGATTGAGACCAGGGTGCTGGCGGTATTCTCAGCGAGTTGTTCACTGAGAGCTCGCACCTGATCCTTTTGGGCTTGGAATTTCACCTTCACGAGCTCATGGCTGGTCAGTGACTCATCCAACGAGGCATAGATCCGCTCGTCCACCCCACCCTTGCCGACCATAACGGTCGGCTTAAGGGAGTGGGCCTGACTTCTCAAGTAGGCACGTACGTTACTGTTCATCATCAATCCTTGTACTTTTGGGCGACGATGTACCGTTTGACCTTCTTGGTACTGGTCATCTCAAGCGGCTCATCAACGACGGTCACACGGGTGATCTTCTTGTAAGATTGCAACTTGCGGTTCACCTCGCTGACAATCGCATTCATCCGCTCCTCGACCTTAGCAGTTGCCCGCTCACCATGCTCCTTGTCCATCTCGTCAGTGTAGGCCTGAGTTGGGTAGATCAGGGCTCTGATACCCTCACTCTTGGTCTTCGCATCGATGATGTAGCCCAACACACAGATGGTGTCGATCTCGTTGTAGAGCTGGAAGTAGTCCTCAATCTCTTCGGGGAAGACGTTCTTTCCACCTTCGGTGACAATGAGGTTCTTTGCTCGACCGGTAAGGTAGAGGTACCCTTCACTATCCTGATACCCCACGTCTCCGGTGTTCAGCCAGCCATCCTCAAGCACCTCATCGGTTGCTTCTTGGTTGTTGTAGTAGCCTTGCATGACCATCGGCCCCTTGATGTAGATGATGCCATTGCCATCACTGTCTGGGTCGACAATCTTCACTTCAACCTGTGGGACTCGCTTACCTACCGAAGTCTCTTTGTACGCCTCAACCGGGTTGAGGTGAGTAATCGGACTGGTCTCGGTCAGGCCATAGCCCTGGACAAAGTCAATGCCCAGCTGGTTGAACATCTTGAAGGTAGATGAGGGAAGAGGGCCGCCGCCACTGATACAGATGCGGTTGTTCTCCAAGGAGAGGTTCTTCAGCAAGAAGCCAAACATCTTCTTGCCAACGTTGACCTTGAAGACTTTCTTGATCATACCGCTGATGCCCATCATGGCTTTGATCAGGCCATACAGGACGATGCCTTTCTTGCGTACCCCATCCATCAGAGCTCCGATCATCTTGTTGAAGAGCATCGGGACGGCGAGGAACATCGTCACCCCACCTTCGCGCATCTCTTTGAAAACCTGGCTGATAACCAGCTTCTTACCAAAGACTATGGCGGCTCCCACACTCAAGGCCTCAAAGAAGACAGCCATCATTGAGTAGCTGTGGTGTAGCGGTAGGATTGCATAGAAGACGTCAGTTGGGAGGATGGTCATGTTGCCTTGGGAGAGGTAACAGTCGCTGACCAGGTTGCGGTGGCTGAGCATCACGCCCTTGGGAGTGCCGGTCGTGCCGCTGGTAAAGAGGATCGCCGCTGTCTCTTCGACATCAGCCTTGCGCCTCTTCTGCTTGACTGCTTTGAGGTCCATAACAAAGGGATGCTCCCCTCCGGCCTCTAGGCTAAAGCGCTCTTCGAGTTTCAGCTCGTCTTTCTCATCGAAGCCCTTGAGCCGGTCGGCGTCAGCAAAGAACATTTTCACCCCAGCAAAGGCCATGAGCTTGGTCATGTCGGCGTTGTTAAGGGTAGCATCAAGGGGAACGACAATCGCTCCAGCGTAGAGAATTGCCAAGTAGGCAATTGCCCACTCTGGGCTATTCTTGCCACTTACGGCAATCTTGTCCCCTTCCCCGACTCCTTTAGAGATCAGGTAATCAGCTACTTTGTTTACTTGTTTTTGGACCTCAGTATAGGTCATCGATTGTTTGTCAGGAGCAAAGGCAATGAAGCAGGTATTCTCAGGATATCGTTTGACGGAGATGTCAAACATCTGGACAACAGTCGGCCACTCACCGGTGAACATCTTGCCACGGAACTCTTCCAAGAAATCCCAGGGCTTCACAGTGTCTTTTTTCTGTGCCATTTTGGCCTCCTCAGGCGTACTATCTCAATCCACTATAAGCAAGAAACCACGGTTAATCAAGATTTTCATGACACATTTGGCAAATCCGTATAATTGTTGAACACAATCCCTCCGTTGACCAAAACAAAGCCTTCTTTTACAGTGACCGCGAGGTATTGACGATGGCTATCACCACTTTTGTCCAGATGATCGACTTCTTGGAGAACTTCACCAACCTCGAGAAGCAAACCGATAATTACACCACCCGTACCTACCGCCTCGATCGGATGGCCAAACTGCTCGCCCATTTGGGTAACCCTGAACGATCATTTAAAAAAATCCATCTGGCCGGCAGCAAGGGCAAAGGCTCGACGGCCACCTACCTTGCCACCGCCCTCACTGCCTCAGGATATAAGACCGGCCTCTTCCTCTCCCCACATTTAAGCGACTATCGCGAACGCTTCACCCTTGCCGGCACCTTCTTTGATGACGTCTTCTTGGTACAGGTTGGCAATCAACTGATCGAAGCGGTCTCAACCTTCACCTTCACCGACCAGTGGGGACCGACCACCCCGACAACCTTTGAACTCTTCTGTGCGTATGCCTACCTGCTCTTCAAAGAGGCCGGCTGTTCGTGGGCGGTCATCGAGACCGGTCTAGGGGGGCGCCTCGATGCCACCAACACCATAGAAGCAGAGGCAGTGGTCCTCTGCCCCATTGAACTTGAGCACACCAAAATCCTTGGCGACACCATCGAAGAGATAGCTATAGAGAAGAGCAAGATCATCAAAGAGGGGCAGCCAGTCTTCATCGGCTACCAAGACCGGCGCGTCATGGAGATTTTCCTCAGTGAAGCGCAGACCAACGGAGCGCCTGTGTACCGCCTTGACCAAGCCCTGACAGCCCTTATTTCCAAGACCACCGAGGATGGTGAGGCAGTTACCTATCGATGGGCAGATCGAGCAGAGCAACAACTCCTCCTCTCCATGCGCGGCAGCGTTCAAGCCCAAAACAGTGCCCTTGCTCTTTTAGTGCTGCGTACTTTGAGCTTTGATGAGAGTCTCTTCTTGGATGCATTTTGTAAGAATACCGCTCCCGGGCGTTTCCAACAGCTGGGAGACCATCCTGCCCTCTATGTCGACGGAGCTCATACCGCTCACTCGCTCTCAGCGCTGCTCGCTTCCTTCTCTGCCCTTCATGAAGCGAGCAAGACCACCATCATCTATGGTGCCTTAGAGGATAAGGATCATGTTCACATGGTCCAATCGGTACTCCAGCATGCCAGCCAGATTATCATCAGCAGGCCGGGGACCTACAAGAAAAGTAACATTGTTGCCCTAAAAGCCCTCTTTGATGAACGTAATACCGAAGGCCGGCAGGTCGTGCTCATCGAAGAGAACGATCAGGCTTTGGCGTATGCCTATGCACATACACCCGCCGATGGGGCGATCCTCGCCTGTGGATCGTTCTACCTGGCTGGAGGCATAAAAGAAGCATTGGAAAGAAGGGAGGGACTTGGTGAGCCTCAATTGGCGTGAGATTGCCCTCATTGTAGGAGAGCTGCCCTTAGAGAACAGTTTACTCCAGGCAGTCGTCCAACATACCTTCAATAGTCT
>Ga0265293_10003739_pt1 | contig 27851 bp, 21 predicted proteins | sample Munlanlewell138R_FD_192505 | JGI IMG/M metagenome (GOLD analysis project Ga0265293, IMG submission 192505) | Leachate microbial communities from a municipal landfill in Southern Ontario, Canada - Leachate well 138R | ecosystem: Engineered > Solid waste > Landfill > Unclassified | place: Canada...
GTCGCCTCCACCCAGTTACGGACCTGTGCCAGGAAGTCATCGTGCTGGCCTTCGGCGAGAAGATCGCGCACGGCGCTCCCGCCGAGGTTATGAACAACGAACGTGTGGTCGAGGCGTACCTGGGTGGAGGCGACGATGACGACTGAAATGAGCCGCCCAGCCACGGAGCAGGAGCGCATCCTTAACGTCGTCGAGGCCGACCTGGGTTACGGCGAGCTACAGGTGGTGTTCGGGGTCTCACTGCACGTGGGCAGCCACGAGCTGGTGGGGTTGGTGGGCGGCAACGGTAGCGGCAAGTCGACCATCCTGCGCGCCGTGTCGGGAATGATCAAGCCGCTGGCTGGGCAGATAATCTTCAAGGGCGAGCAGGTGGGCGGCCTCAAGCCGCACGACCTGGCGCTGCGCGGGCTGGCGCACGTGCCCATGGGCCGGCAGCTGTTCGGCGACATGACGGTGGAGGAGAACCTCTCCTTAGGCGCCTACCTGCCGCCCGCGCGCAAACGCCGCGAGGAGGGGTTCGAGAACGTGTACGGCCTCTTCCCCGACCTGTACACCAAGCGCAAGGCGGCGGCCGGCTCGCTCTCGGGGGGTCAGCAGCAGATGGTGGCCATCGGCCGCGCGCTGATGCTGCACCCCACCATGCTCATCATGGACGAACCCAGCCTGGGGCTGGCGCCCCTGTTGGTGCGCGAGGTCATGCACGTCATCCGCAGCGTGGCCGAGACGGGCCTGCCCATCCTGCTGGTGGAGCAGAACGTGACGCAGGTGCTCAAGATAGCCGACCGCGCGTACGTGCTCGATAACGGCCGGCTAGTGCTAGATGGCCCCTCGGAGAAGCTGCGCGGCGACCCCATGATCAGGCGCGCCTACCTGGGGCTCTAGGGACAGCGCAGAAGCGCAACCAAGGTGCGCCGCGCCGCATGTGGAGTCACGGCGCGCCACTGCGCGGACCCTGCGTCAGGACAGTGGGCCCTGCGTCAGAACAGGTCGTCGCTGGTGACGGGCTTGGTCTTCTTGGTGTAGTTGGTGGGCCGCTTATGGAAGAAGTCGTAATGCTTGCCGGCCAGCACCTCCTCCTCGAACCAGCGCGTCTCGGCCACCAACGCCTCGTCAGGCTTGAACACGGGCGCCACCCCCACCGCCTCTAAAGAGTGGTTGAAGCGCTGCTGCAGGTAAGCGTCCATGACGTTGCGCGGTAGGAAGTCGAGCTCGCCCGCCTCGAAGATCCAGTCGAGCACCCCCTGCTCCGCCTCGTAACTGGCGCGGCAGGCGTAGCGCACCCGCTCGCCGAAGGCGACGTCGAACCAGTCGGGGCGCTCCTCCTTCAGGATGTTCACGAGCTGGTAGCCGAACATGCCGTGGATCTGCTCCTCCTTGCTGGTGGCCTCCACTATGTTGGCGATGCCCTTGAACAGGTTCCGGTGCCTGTTGAAGCCCTTCATGATCAGGAACTGCCCGAACAGGCTCACGTGCTCTATGAAGGCGCTGAACAGCAGCAGGCGCAGCGCCGCCTCGCGCCCCACCTGCTCGGGTTCCAGCTCGCCCGCCGGCAGGGGCCTCAAGTGCGAGTTGAGGAACAGCACCCGCTGCTTGAAGGCCGGGAACTGGTCGAGGCGTTCGAACTCGCCGTTCAGGCCCAGCAACTCCAGCAGGTGGGCGTAGGCGTCCTGGTGCCGCACCTCGCTCTCGGCGAACGTGTAACCCACGGCGCCGACCTCGGGCTTGGGGTAGGTCTTGAAGATGTCGCCCCAGAACGTCTTAACGGCTACTTCCACCTGGGCTATGGCCAGCATGGTGTTCTTGATAGCGTTGCGCTCCGCGTCAGACACGCCCACTCGGTAGTCGTGCACGTCGTCCGTGAGGTTGAACTCGGTGTGCAGCCAGTACGAGTGGCGTATGGCGTCGCGGTACGCCAGCAGCTCCGGGTACTCGGCGGGGCGCAGGTTCAGCCGCGGCTCGGTGAGGCTGCGGCGGGTGGCGGCGGACGCGGCGGCGCGCGTGGCGGTGGCCTCTGCGCTCACGCTCACGCCTCGCACACGGTGCAGGTGAGCAGGTCGCGGTTGAACTCCTGAGCCGCGTTGACGCTGTGCTGGTAGTAGAGGCTCTTAACGCCGCGCCGCCACGCCTCGAGGTACAGGCCGTTGAGGTCCTTGGTGGGCGTGGCCGGGTGGATCATGAGGTTGAGCGACTGCCCCTGGTCGATGAACTCCTGTCGCTGGCCGGCCTGCACTATGAGGTCCAGTTGGCTGACTTCCGGGAAGGTAGCGAAGACGCTCTTCTCGTCGTCCGTAAGGAACTCGAGGTGCTGCACGCTGCCGTCGTGCTCCAGCACGGAGCGCCACACGCTCTCCGTGTCCTTGCCCTTCTCGATGAGCAGCTGCTTCAGGGCTGGGTTGCGGTAGGTCGTTACGGACTTGGCCAGATCGCGCACGTAGTAGTTGGATCGCATGGGCTCTATTGACTGCGACACCTGCCCGAGGATGAACGAGCTGGAGGTGGTGGGCGCCACGGCCATGAGGGTGGCGTTACGGCGGCCGTAACCCTCAAGAACCTCCGGCTCGCCGTACCGGCGGCTGAGGTCGGCGGACGCCTCGTAGGCGGCGGCGCGGATGTTCTTGAAGATGCGCCGGTTGAGCGAGGCGGCCATGAGGCTGCCGAACGCAACCATGCGCGCCTGCAGGTAGGAGTGCCAGCCGAGCACGCCGAGCCCCAATGCGCGGTGCTTGACGGCGAAGGTGCGGGCGCGGCTCAGGTGCGGGATGCTGGCCGTCTTGTCGATGAACTCGCTCATGACCGCGTCGAGGAACTGCACGAGCGTCTGCACTGCGTCCGTGTGCTCCCACTCGTCGAAGTACAGCAGGTTCATGCTCGAGAGGCAGCACACGAACGATTCGTCCTCGGCTACCGGCAGCATGATCTCGCTGCACAGGTTGCTGGAGCGGATGGCGAGCCCGCGGTCTCGGTACACGTCGGCGGCGCCGCGGTTCGCGTTGTCCTCGAACAGGATGTACGGCATGCCGACCTCGTTGCGCGCCTGCAGCACGCGGGCCCACAGCTCGCGCTTGTTCTGATCCCCCGCCGCCATCGCCTCCAGCCAGGCGTCCTTGACCGTGACGCCGAAGAAGAGGTTCTGGATCTGGTTGCCGTCGGACCGGATCTCTAAGAACTCGCGGGTGTCGGGGTGATCGATCGGCAGGTACGCCGCGAACGAGCCGCGGCGCGTGGCCCCCTGCTTGGTTACGTCGATCAGGGTGTCGAAGAGGCGCATGAAGTTAACGGCGCCTTCGCTTTGGCCGTTATCGGTGATCGGGCTGCCGCGACCGCGTACGTCACCGAAGTAGGCGCTGGTACCACCGCCGTACTTGCTCATCATGCCCACTTCGGTGGCGGCGCCCAGGATGCCGTCCATGCTGTCGGGCACGTACGAGCCGAAACACGAGATGGGCAGGCCCCTGTTCAGCCCGAAGTTGGCCCATACGGGCGATGCCAGCGAGTACCAGCCGCGGCTCATGTAATCGAGGAACTTGTCGGCGAAGCCGTGCATGCCGGGTAGCAGCTGCTCGGCGCGCTGCGCGATCTGCTGCAAACGCTGTTCGGGGGTAACGCCGGGCAGCAGGTAGCCGCCCGCCAGGAACGCCCGGCTCTGTTCGTTGAGCCAGGCGTAGGGCTGCCTGGCACTACGGGCCTCGGTGCGGCCGGGACCGCTCCAGGGAAGCTTCGCCACTGTGTCTGCTGCGCGGATCACTGCTGCACCACTCTCCGCCCTTCCATCGAGGGCCAAGGCACTTACCGCGCGGCGGGTACTCGGACTCCCGTGCCCCACTTAGCGGGGCACGGATACCGTTGCGGGACAGCGCTGGGTTCGCACCAGCTTCCCCCGACGCCCGTGCTGGGCGCCCCTTCCTGGCAGAAGGGCGACGCGGCTAGGTACTACAGCTTGTAGTACGTGGCAGTGAGCATACAGCCTATGGACGCAGCCTGTCCAACAAGGCTACTTAGTTCTCAGTCGCGGCTGCCCATGAACATGGAGATGTAGTAAAGCAGGTACATGACGGAGGTGGCGGCGGCGGCCACGTAGGTGAGGGCGGCGGCGTTCAACACCTGCTTGGTGCCGGCCACCTCGCTGGTGGTGGCGATGCCTAGCGCCTGCAGCTGCTGCCCGGCGCGGCGGCTGGCGTCGTACTCGACCGGCAGCGTGACCACCTGGAACAGCACGGCGGCGCCGAACAGGATGACGCCGACCTGGATCAGGCCGGTGAAGCTCAGCATGAAGCCGCCGATGATGAGCCACGGCGCGAAGCGCGCGCCTAGGTTGGCCACCGGCACGAGCGCGGAGCGGACCTTGAGGGGCCCGTACGCCTTGGCGTGCTGGATGGCGTGACCCACCTCGTGAGCGGCTACGGCGTGCGCCGCCACGCTGGCGGTGCGGTAGTTGTTGGTGCTTAGCCGCACGACCTGCTTGGTGGGGTCGTAATGGTCGGTCAGTTGGCCCGGCACTTCTTCAACCGCCACGTGGTCCAGACCGTTAGCGCGGAGGATGGTGCGCGCCGTCTCGGCGCCGGACAGACCGGACGCGGCTGGCTGCTGCTGCCAGCGGGCGTAGGTGTTGCGCAGGTACATCTGGATCAGCAGGGTCGCGGCAAGCGTGACTATGAAGATCACGATCATCAGAAGTTACTCCTCAAGTGCGCGTCCGGCTTGGGCGGGACGCAAGCTACTTAACGAGATTACACGCTGCAGCACGGGGTTCCATGAGTTCACGCGACCAGCGGCGACCATAACTCGGAGTCGTTCCGATTACTAAACATGGGCAGTAACTAGGCGAATGTGGGGCGAACGCCTCAGGTATGTGGGACGCACCGGCCTGGTTGTGGGATGAACCGGCGCGAACTGTGGGGCTTACGTCCCTGGCGATAGGACCTAACTCGAACTTAATCTGGAGTCCAATGTCCAGGATGGGACTAAGGACCAGACCAGGAGGTGCGCCTGAAACTCCGCCGCCCACGCCACGGCACTGAAGGCTCCCGAGCAGCCCAAGCGCCGAGGCCCCTCTCCCCATCTCTCCATCGGAGGAAGAGAATGAAGAAACAACATTGGCTGCTACTGGTTGTGGGGTTAGCTCTGGTGACCGCCGGCCTGGTACTGGCGCAGGGAGCTCGCAGCGCCACTCGCACAGCAAGCGACGCAGCCGCAAGAACCTACGTAGCCCCGGGCGTGCACGACGAGTTCTACGCCTTCCTGTCGGGCGGCTTCAACGGCCAGATGAGCGTCGTCGGCCTGCCCTCAGGGCGCACCCTCAAGACCATCCCCGTCTTCAGCCAGTTCGGCGAGAACGGCTACGGTTACTCGGAAGAGACCAAGGCCATGTTCAACACGTCGTACGGCCCCGTGTACTGGGACGACTCGCACCACGTGCAGATGTCCATGACCGACGGCGTGCCCGACGGCCGCTACGCGTTCATCAACGGTAACAACACGCCGCGCATCGCCCGCATCGACCTCAAGACCTTCGAAACGGTCGAGATCATCGAGCTGCCTTACGTGGCCGGCAACCACCCCTCGCCGTTCGTGACCATGAACACCGAGTACCTGGTGGGCGGCACGCGCTTCAGCGTCCCCGTCCCCAACCGCGACATGCCCATCGCCGAGTACGAAGGCAACTTCAAGGGCATGCTCACGTTCGTTGCCATGGAACCCGACACCGGTCACATGGACATCGGCTTCCAGATCCTCATGCCGGGCTTCGACTACGACCTGGCGCACTGCGGTAAGGGCCCCTCGGCCGACTGGTGCTTCTTCAGCTCCTACAACTCCGAGGAAGCCCACACGCTCAAGGAAGTCAACTCCTCGCAGCACGACAAGGACTTCGTGGCCGCCGTCAACTGGCGCCGCGCAGAGCAGTGCATCGCCGAAGGCGCCGCCCAGCAGATGGAAGCGCGCTACGCGATCAACCGCCTGAACGAGACCACCCACACGGCCACCACCGAGTGGGGCGAAAGCACCACCGTCCTCCTGCCCGAGAACTGCGAAGGCCTCGTGTACTACCTGCCCACCCCGAAGTCGCCGCACGGCGTCGACGTGGACCCCACGGGCCAGTACATCGTGCCGGGCGGTAAGCTCTCCGCCACCATCGCCGTTCACGGCTACGAGAACATGCTCACGGCCATCGCCAACGAGGACTACGAAGGATACTCGTACGGCATCCCCATCCTCTCGTTCGACACCACCGTCGCCGGACAGGTCGAGCGCGCCTGCCTCGGGCCGCTACACAACGAGTTCGACAGCAAGGGCAACGTCTACACCAGCTGCTTCCTCACCTCCGAGATCATCAAGTGGGACCTCAAGACCTTCGAGGTCACCGACCGCATCCCCGTTTACTACTCGGTCGGCCACCTCATGATCCCTGGCGGCGACAGCATGCAGCCGTGGGACACCTACGTCCTCGCCATGAACAAGATCACCAAGGACCGTTACCTGCCCACCGGCCCGGAACTGGCGCACTCCGCCCAGCTCATCGACATCAGTGGCAACACCATGCAGATGCTGCTCGACTTCCCCACCCTGGGTGAGCCTCACTACGCCCAGGCCGTACCCGCGGACCTGCTCGCGCCTAACAGCCAGATGATCTACAGCCTGGCCGACAACCAGCACGAGTACGTGGTGAAGAGCGAAGCCGACGTGCGCGTAGAGCGCGACGGCAGCGACGTGCACATCTACATGACCGCCATCCGCTCGCACTTCGCGCCTGACGTCATCGAAGGCGTCAAGCTCGGCGACACCGTCTACTGGCACATCACCAACCTCGAGCAGGACTGGGACGTTCCGCACGGCTTCGCCGTGACCGGCATGGAAGCCGCCAACATCCTCATCAAGCCTGGGCAGACCAGCACCGTGAAGTGGGTCCCCAGCCAGGAAGGCGTCTTCCCCTTCTACTGCACCGACTTCTGCTCCGCGCTCCACCAGGAGATGCAGGGTTACGTCCGCGTATCGCCAGCAGACTCCGACATCGCGCTGGCCTGGAGTCTCGGGGAGTAACTCTTAAGCGCATCACCCCTGGCCGTTAGGTGAGCTCTCCATCCTGGCCATCAAGACGGCAACCGGGCGCCCGGCGCGGCGCAACCGCCAAGCGGGCGCCCACAAGAACTCAGAAGACGGGGTGGCAGCCAGGCCTCCGAGCAGGACCGCCTGCCACCCCACCCCCGCCGAAAGGACGCCAAGATGGCCGCACGCACCAAGAAAGTCTCATGGCCGGTTCGACTGCTGATCGTAGTGGCCGCGCTGCTGCCGCTGCTGACCTTCATGTTCCCGCTCTGGCACTACCTCTTCGACGCCCCGCAGTACCCCGAGGGCCTCGAGATGGAGATCTGGAGCTACCAACTTGGGGGCCGCGTCGACCTTATCAACGGGCTCAACCACTACGTCGGCTTCATGGAGCTCAACCCCGCCGACTTCTGGGAGCTCAAAGTACTACCTATCGTGATCAGCCTCGTGACCCTGGGCGGGCTGGCGGCAGCGGCTATTGGCCGCGTCCGCGCCTTCCAGGCCTGGCTTATCTTCTACGGCGCCTTCGCCATCGCCGGCTTCACGGACTTCTTCCTCTGGCTCTGGCGCTTCGGGCACACCGTTGACCCGCGCGCGGCCATCCAGATCGAGGGTTACACCCCGCCCATGCTGGGCACCAGCCAGTTCATGAACTTCTTCATCACCGCCGTCCCCGGCTGGGGTGCGGTGGCGCTAGCTGGCGGCTTCGCGCTGGGCATCATCGCCTACATCATCCATTTCTTCAGCGTGCGCAGGAACCGCGTGCGCACGCCAGCGCACACCGCGGTGGCCGCCGCACTGCTCTTGAGCCTCGTGCTCTCGGCCTGCGGCAGCCCCCAGCCAGCCACCGTCGTCATCGGTCAGGACGTGTGCGAGCACTGCCAGATGTTCATCACCGACGACCGCTTCGTTACCCAGGTGGTCACCACCAAGGGCAAGGCCTACAAGTTCGACTCGATCGAGTGCATGGTCGAGTTCCTCGCCGAGGGCAGCCTGCCCGCCGACCAGATCCACTCGGCCTGGGTGAGCGACTACAACGAGCCCGGCAAGTGGATCAAGGCCGAAGAGGCGCGCTACCTGCAGAGCGTCAACATCCGCAGCCCCATGGGCGCCAACTTGGCCGCCTTCTCGTCACTGCAGGACCTGGAAGACGCCAAGGTCTCCGCCAACGGCCTCGAGCGGCGCTACGCCGACCTGCCCGGCGTGCTGCGCGACGCGGGCTGGTCCAGCAACCACTCGCACGAGCACATGTTCGAAAACCTGCAAGGCGGCGCCCAAAGCGGCGAGGATCACCACGACGGTCACGGAGACGCGGGGCACTGATGAGCGCGCGAGCACCGAGCTGCTTGACCGCCTTCACCCTGCGCCCGGTGGGGCTGGCGCTAGCCGCCGCCCTGCTACTCGCCCCAGCGCTGGCCCAGGCGCCCGCGCCGGCTGAGCCCGAACGCGCGCCCGTAACCCTCGAGGTGTGCCACAGCGGCTGCCAGTTCGACTCGGTCACCGCCGCGGTCGACGCCGCCGGCGAAGGCGACACCGTGCTGGTGCAGGGCGGGCATTACATGGAACCAACCATCAGGATCGGCAAGCCGCTCACGCTGGAAGGCGTCGACTGGCCGATCCTCGACGCCCAGAACGAGGGCGGCGTGGTGTACGTGGGCGCCGACCACGTGACCGTGCGCGGCTTCGTGCTGCAGAACTCGGGCTTCAGCCACATCGAGGACGTCGCCGCCCTGCGCGTGGGCGAGTTCGGCGGCTGCACCATCGAGAACAACCGCGTCCTCAACTCCTTCTTCGGCATCTATCTTGAGAAATCCGTAGCCTGCACCGTGAAGGGCAACGAGGTGCGCAGCGAAGGCGTACTCGAGGCCTACACGGGCAACGCCATCCACGCCTGGAGCGCGTACCACCCGACCATCATCGGCAACTACGTCACGGGCCACCGCGACGGTATCTACCTAGAGTTCGTGCGCAACGGCGTGGTGGAGGACAACGTCAGCGAAACCAACCTGCGCTACGGCCTCCACTACATGTTCACCAACGACACGCGCTTCGAGCGCAACACCTTCCGCAACAACGGCGCGGGCACGGCGGTCATGTACTCGCGCAACATCGACATGTACAGCAACAACTTCGAGGACAACTGGGGCGCCGCCGCCTACGGCCTCTTGCTCAAGGACCTGAGCGACTCGCAGATCCTCGGCAACACCTTCAGCGGCAACTCCGCCGCCCTTTACGTGGACGGCGCCAACCGCACCGACGTCGAGCGCAACGACTTCATGAACAACGGTTACGCCATGCGTATCCTCTCGAACTCCATGGGCGTCCTGGTCACGCACAACAACTTCATCGGCAACACGTTCGACGTGGTCACCAACTCGGACCGCTCTTACAACTCGTTCGTCGAGAACTACTGGGACGCCTACGAAGGCTACGACTTAGACCGCGACGGCATCGGCGACGTGCCCTTCCGCCCAGTGCGGCTCTTCTCGATGACGGTTCAGTGGTACCCGCAGGCCATGGTGCTCTTGCGCAGCCCGCTGTCGCAGGCCATGGAGTACGCAGAACGGCTACTGCCGGTCATAACGCCCAAGGCGATCGAAGACGATCGCCCACTCATGGGGAGGATCAGATGGTCGTCGTTGAGCGACTAAGCAAGCGCTTCGGGCGCCTGGAGGTGCTGCGTGAAGTCAGCGCCACCTTCAGCCCGGGCCGCGTAACCGCCGTGGTGGGTCCGAACGCCTCGGGCAAGACCACCCTAATGAAGTCGATCCTGGGTCTGGTCTTGCCGGACGCGGGCTCAGTCACCATCGCCGGCGATCCGGCCGCCAACAACCCCGCCTCAAGGCGCCACGTGGGCTACATGCCGCAGGAGCCGCGCTTCCCCGATAACCTCAAGGTCACCGAGCTGTTCGACCTGGTGCAGGACCTGCGCGGCCAGCGCCCCACGGAGAAGCTCGAGGAGCTCATCGACTACTTCGAGCTGCGCGAGCACCTGAACAAGCCGCTCCGGACGCTGTCGGGCGGCACCAAGCAGAAGGCCAGCGCGGTGCTGACCTTCCTCTTCTCGCCCCAGGTCCTGCTGCTCGACGAGCCCAGCGCGGGCCTCGACCCGGTCGCCAGCAGCCGCCTCAAGGACCGCATCCTCACGGAGCGCGCTAACGGCGCCACCATCATCCTCACCTCGCACGTCATGAGCGAGCTGGAGGAACTGACCGACGAGGTCCTCTTCCTGCTGGAGGGCACCATCCGCTACCGCGGCAGCCTCAACGCCATCCGCGAGGTCACCGGCGAGACGCGCCTGGAGCGCGCCATAGCCCGCCTCATGAAGGGCGAGGTCGAGCTGCCCAAGGGTTACGTGGGTCCCGAGGATCCCGCCATCATCGAGCTCATGGAGGCCGCGGACAGCACCGAGATCGAGTTCGAGAACGCAGGAGACGACTCGTGAACACCACCCTCAAGGTCATGAAGTACGCCTTCTTCGATCTGCTGCGCAGCCGCTGGCTGATCGTGTACACCCTCTTCTTCGCTGCGGCCACGACCGGCCTCCTCTACTTCGGCGACGAGCCCTCGCAGGCGGCCCTCAGCTCGCTCAACCTGGTGCTGCTGGTGGTGCCGCTTGTGGCGCTCATGCTGGGCATGAACTACTACTACTACACGCGCGACTTCGTGCAGCTAATCCTCACCCAGCCAGTGTCGCGCCCCAGCGTGTTCATCGGCCAGTACGCGGGCGTGGCCCTGCCGCTGGCGGGCGCGTTCGTGGTGGGCACCGGCGTGCCGTTCCTCGTTTACGCGTTCAGCAGCCCCGTGAGCGTGAGCATGGTCGTGAGCCTGCTGGTGTCCGGCGCGCTCATCTCCCTGGTGTTCACCGCCCTGGCGTTCTGGCTCGGCATAGCCAACGAGGAGCGCGCCCGCGCGCTGGGTCTGGCGCTGGGCGTCTGGCTCCTACTAACGGTGGTTTACGACGGCCTGGTGCTGTTCTTCATCATGCTGGCGCAGGCCTACCCAATCGAACGCGCCGTCATCGGCTTCAGCCTCCTCAACCCGGTGGACCTCTCTCGCATCCTGGTGCTCATGCAGCTCGACGCGGCGGCCCTCATGGGCTACACGGGCGCACTGTTCCGCACCTTCCTCGGCTCCGGCCTGGGCGTGGCCGTGAGCGTGACCGTGCTGGCCGTGTGGGTGCTGGTGCCGACCCTGCTGGCGGGGCGCTCGTTCAGGCTCAAGAACTTCTGAGTGTTCCTTAACGTAAGCGCGCGGCCCCGTGAAGTACGGGGCCGCGCGCCTGTTATTGGCCAGGTGAGCCGCTTACGCCGCCGCGCTCAGATCGGGTTGAGGTTACCGGCCTTGAGGTCGATGACGTAGTTGAACAGTTCGACCTCGGTGAGTTCGCCGATGTGACTATGCACGTGGTTGCCGCGGTCGTCGAAGAAGAGCGTTATCGGCAGGCCGTGAGTCTGGAACTCGACGTTCAGCGACTGCGCCTGATCGAGCACCACGCCCTGCAGCGCCATCTCGGAATGCTCGGCCAGGTACGACTCGACCACCGCGCGCTGCTCGCCCTGGTTGGCGAACACGAAGCGCACGCCCGGCTCGCGCCTGACCATGTTGGCCATCATCGGCAGCTCGCGCAGGCACGGCAGGCACCAGGTGGCCCACAGGTTGATGACCACCGGCTCGCCCGTGAGCGAGGTCAACTGCAACTGGCCGCCCTCGAGGCGCTCGAAGCTGAGGTCCGGCAGCGTGCGCTCGTAGGTGGCGCTCGGGGTGAACAACGACCAGGCGAGCCAACCCACGGCCACGCCCGCCACCACGAGAGCGATCAGCGTGGTCCAGGGCCTGCGCCTGGCGCTGGCCAGCGTGCCTGGCTTCTGCTTAGGGGTCACGTCCGACATGCCCCAGTCTAGCCGCCCACGCCCGCGGGCCGGTTAGCCTTGGAACACGTCAGGAGGCCGTGCCTGCCAGCATCCATCCCAGACCCAGGGCGAAGAGGAACGCGCCGAACGCGAACAACGCGAAACCCTCGATCAGTGCGGCGATGTTGGGGAAGTCGGCAGACTCGAAGGCGGTGGCGCCGGGAACCCGTTGGCCCGGGTGCAGGAAGAAATAGTAGACCATCCCCACGCCGCCAAGGATCATGGCGATCCCGATAACGAACATTACGATAGGCATATCGCTCCTTTCCGGCCGAATCAGGTAAGGACGAACGCACGTTGTTACGACCTAGTTATCAGAGAGTAGTGCAGCCGGTACGCCAACAGATGTACGTGCCGCACGGCCGTGTACACCGGCGCGGGCGGTGCCTGTAAACGGGGAGGACCCGGCGCTTTCGCGGCGCCGGGTCCTCGGTTTAGTTCATTGCCAGCGCCCTCAAGTGGCGCGGGGCCTGGTTACTTGATGGCGTCGTAGACGCTGGTGTCTACGGCTTGCTCCCAGGTGTAGGCGTTCTGGATGAGGCCCACTTCGACGAGCAGGTTAACGGAGCGCTCGAACGCATCCTGGTCGAGTGCACCCACCTGAGTGTCGGCGGTGGGCATGACCAGCTTGGCCACTTCGGCCATCTGCCAGGTCTGGTGGATGAGGGGGCTCTGGCGGCTGCCCGAGCCCGCGCAGGTGTCGCCGCAGTGCGCCAGGACTATCTCCACGGCTTCTTCCTGGTTGGCGACGGCGTACTCCCAGCCGCGGATGGTGGCGCGCAGGAAGCGCTGAGCCACCTCGGCGCCGCTGAGGCCCGAGCCCTTGAAGTTGGTGGAGGCCAGGGTGGCGGGCGTGGCGAAAATCGAGTCTTCCAGCAGGTCGGCGCCGATGCTGGCGGGGTCCAGCACGTTCAGAACGTCGAGCTCGTAGCCGAGGCCGATGATCTGGTCGAGCTCGTTGTAGGTCATGGCGCTGGCCACGTCGACCTCGTTGGGGAACACCAGCGAGGGGTCGAAGGCGTACACCACGGCGTCAACGTCCGCGTTGGTCTCGGTGGGGTCCAGGTTGGAGGTCAGGCCGGCGGCGGCGAACACGGCCTCCGCGGCGAACTCGTTACCGAACGCCCACACGCCGACCTTGCGGCCGGCCATGTCGGCCATCTCCTCGATGCCCGAGGTCTTGAGGGCGACCAGGCGGTAGCCGGAGGCCTGGTAGATCTGCGCGATGTTCACGACCTCGAGGCCCTGGTCGCGCTGGGTGAGGATGTTAGCCACCCAGTCGGTGCCGAAGTCGGCGTTGCCGGACGCCACGGCCACGGTCGGGTTGACGTTACCGCCGTCCAGCACGGTAACGACCAGGCCCTCCTCGGCGTAGAAGCCCTTGTCCTGCGCTACGAAGTAACCGGCGAACTGAGCCTGCGGGAACCACTTCGACTGGAAGTTGATGGGGATGAGCTCCTGAGCCATCCCGACCGGCAGGAACACGAGTAGCGAGAGTACGAGTAGTGCTCGTCTTTTCACGGCTTACCTCCAATTACGCGATGTTGTTTCACAATCTACGGCGCACGGACAGGTGCTGGCGGCTACATGTCACGACCCCCTGTTAGACGGATGCCAGCCGGTTAGCAGGCGTTCCAGTAGCGAGATGGCGGCGTACAGCGCCATCGAGATGACGCTGCTCACGAGGATGGCGGCGAACACCACGTCGAAAGCGCCGCGGTGAGCGGAGAGGCTGATGCGCTGACCGAGGCCGTTGGGCGGCCCGGGGATCAGGAACTCGGCCACGATGACGCTGATGACACCCACCACCAGCGCCACCTTGAGGGCGGTGAACAGGTAAGGCAGCGCGTTCGGCAGCCTGAGCGCCATGAACACCTTGAGCGGCTTAGCCGCGTACGAGCGCAGCAGTTCGAGCTTCAAGGGATCGACCTTCGTGAGGCCCTGCACCGTGTTGAGCACGACCGGGAAGAACGTCACGATGACCACCACGGCGGCCTTGGACTCCCAGTCCACCCCCAGAGCGCGTCCGAGCACGGGCGCCAGGCCCACGATGGGCACGGCGCCGAAGGCGGTGGCCAGCGGCAGGAAGCCGCGCTGCAGGAACGGGCTGAAGGCGATGGCGGCGCCCACCAGGAAGCCGAAGGTCAGTCCCACGGCGGCACCGAACGCCACCTCGCGAACGAAGGTCAGGTAAGCGTCGGCCATGAGCACCGACCACGACGACACCAGCGTGGCGCCGATGTCGGACACGCGCGGGAAGATGCCCTTGGGCACGCGGCTGCCGACCACCAGCCCCTCCCACGCCAGCAGCAGCAGGAACGCCACGGTGGCGGCCGGCAGCACGCTCTGCACGCGCCGTTTCCAGGGTGGGTCCTCGCCGAACAGCTCAATTACCGTCACGCGGCCGGTGGCCAGCGCGGCCACCATGAGCGAGCCGCCCAGCACCGCCCAGTAACCCCAGCCGGCGCTGACCGGCAGGGCGCGCTGCGCGAGAATCGCCAGCAGCGCGGCGCCAAGCGCGAACGGGGTAGCTAGCGGCACCAGCCACGGCCCGCCGTGCAGCAGCGGCAGGAGCGCCAGCCCGAGCAGCGCGCCCATGAGCGGCAGCCCGAAGGCGGGCGGCTGGCCAGCCGCACCGAACGGCCCGAACAGCCCGACCAGCGCCAGAAGGCCAAACGCCACCGCGGGTAGGTAGGGCCTGAGCCGCCAGGTGCCGGCCGTAGTGGCGCTGCGAGAGCCGATCATCTGAACTCCCAGGGCGCCAGCACGCGCTGCGCCACGCCCACCAGCGCCACCAGGCCGATGCCGAGCAGCGCCGAGATGATGAGCAAGATCCACACGTCGGACACGTTGCCGGCCTGGACCTGGCCCACGATGGCGTAGCCGAGGCCGTAACGGTTGTTGGATTCGGTCTCGGCCACCAGGGCGCCTACCAGTGCGGCGGCGGTGCCGAGCTTGAGGCTGGTGAAGAAGAACGGCACGGCCGCCGGGAAGCGCACCTTCCAGAACACCTCCAAGGGTGAGGCGGCGTAGCTCTTCATGAGGTCCAGCGCCAGCGGATCGACGGAGCGCAGGCCCGTGACGGTGCCCACCGCCACGGGGAAGAAGGCGATGTACGCCCCGATCAGGGTGGCCGGCACCAGGCTGGTCTGTACGGTCACGCCCACGTTGCCGAGCAACAGCAGCAGCACCGGCACCAGCGCGATTATAGGCACAGTCTGCGAGGCGATGACCCAGGGCAGCAGGGCGCGTTCGGCTGGCCGCACGGCTACGAACACCACCGCCAGCAGCACGCCCACCAGGCCGCCCAACAGCAGCGCGAGCAGGGTGCCGGCGGCGGTGTAGATGGTGGCTCTCACGACGTTGCGCGAGTCGGCGAACGGGTACGCGGTGAGGAACGGCCCGATGCGCTGAGCTATCCAGTGCGGGAACGGCATGGGGTGTTGCGGCATGGTGAAGAAGCACTCGAGCGGCGTTGCGCCGCACTCCGGGCGGTCGTAGTACGTGTACGAGGCGGCCCACAGCTTGTCGCCCGGCACCGGCGCCACGGCCAGGGTAACGGTGCCGCTGGCCGGGTCGCTCACCAGGTAGTCCTGGTACTGGCGCAGCTGCGCGTTGCGGGCAGGCGGCCGCACGAACGTCACCACGTTGCCCGCGCGGCTGTAGTCGCGCCCCTCGGTCAGCTCCGCGCCGTTAACGGTCACCACCCCGCGCGTGCCGGCGAACGTGAAGCTGGCGCGCTCGCCGTCGACCCGTTCCTGCGGGCGCTCGGCGGTGGCGGAGAGCTCCTGCCCGTTGAGCACGAGCCGCCGCGCCGGGTCGTTCTCCACCAGCGGGGTGTGCTGCAGTTGGAACGTGCGGTTGCTGCCGTTCACGCCGCCTAGTAGCAGCTCGGCCAGCGCCAGCACCGCGCTGGCGGCCTGCGGCGCCTGCGCGCTGGGCTGCGCCAGCGCGATGGTGCCAGCGGCGGCGTCCAGCACGGCGTAATCGCGGCTGATGCGGCGCACGGGCGCGTTGAAGGGCGGTGCGCGCCCCAGCACGACCCTGTTGCCGTCGACCTCGAAGCCCACCCCTTCCACCAGTAGCTCGCCGGCCACAATGACCGGACCGGCGCCGTGCGAGAACGTGAACTCGCGGTTGACGCCGTCGGCGCGCTCCACCGAGTCGACCGCGCCAGCCTCCAACAGGCTGCCGTTAAGGAAGAGCGCGCTGCCTAACGCCGCCGGGTCGCTGAAGCGGAACACGTGACCGGCGTCAAGCGGGCCCTCTAGCAGGTCGCCCCACTGGAGCAGCGGGCCCTCGACCGCCGATTGCAGCACGAGCCCCTCGCCGTCCAGCGTGAACGTGGCCGCCACGGGCTCACCGCCGCGCACGAGCACCAGGCGCTCGACGTCGCGGACCGGCGCCGCGTCTTCGGTGGCGACCAGCTCCTCGAACGCGCCGAACGTGAGGCGGGCGCCAGCCGGCGCGCCGGTGGTGCCGGCGGCCGGGGCCTCCCGCAACGGGTGCGCGGCCGTGGTGTTAACGAGCCAGTTGGCCAGGTTCTCCATGCGCAGGCGCGCGAGCGGCAGGCCCAGCCACAGAGCGACCGGGTACATGAGCACCACCGCCACGGCCAGTACCGCCACGATGGGCACCACGCGCATGGCGGTGCGCCGCAGTGGCCGGTCGTCGCTGCTGCCGGTCGAGCTCATGTCAGTCGGCCGCCGACTTGGGGATGGCCGCCGCGGCGCCGCTGGAGGCGCCGCCGCCAGCGTTGGCGGCAGCCTGGCCCACACGCAGCGCCTCACGCACGCGCGTGGTGAGCTCGAAGAAGCGCTCGGATTCGCGGGTCTCGGCGTCGCGCGGGTACGGCAGATCGACCTCGATGACTTCGCGGATGCGGCCCGGACGCGCGGTCATGACGACGATGTGCGAACTGAGGAACACCGCCTCGGCTATGGAGTGCGTGACGAACACGACGGTCTTGCGGGTCTCCTGCCACAGCCTTAGCAGCTCGAAGTTCATGGTCTCGCGCGTGATCTCGTCGAGCGCGCCGAACGGCTCGTCCATCAGCAGGATCTTGGGCTCCATGGCCAGCGCGCGCGCTATAGAAACGCGCTGCTGCATGCCGCCCGACAGCTGCCACGGGTACGAGCGGTGGAACGATTCGAGGCCCACCATGGCCAGCAGCGTCACGGCGCGCGCCTTGCGCTCGGCCTTGGGCACGCCCATGATCTCGAGCGGCAGCATGACGTTGGCCAGCACGCTGCGCCACTCGTACAGGGCGGGTGCCTGGAACACGTAACCGTACTCGCGGTCCTGGCGCGCCTGCCGCGGCGTCTTGCCCGCCACGCTGATGCTGCCCTCGGTAGGTTCGATAAGGTCGGCTATCAGCCGCATGAGAGTGGTCTTGCCGCAGCCGGAGGGGCCTATGAGGCTCACGAACTGACCATCGGCGATGGTGAGGTCTGCGTCCTGCAGGGCCACCGCTTCGGCCTTGCCCACCACGAAGCGTTTACCGACGCCCGCCACCTCGATGATCGGGGGAGCTGCGCTCATCCAGTGGACCGCCGACCTACTGCGCCGCGCCGGCCGGCGCGCCTTCCGGGGTGCGCCGCAGGAGCTTGCCCCTCCCGGGATCGCCCACGAACTTGCCGCCCCGTACGGCTACCTGGCCGCGCACCGTTACGACGCTCGGGCGGCCGTCTATCTCAACGCCCTCGAAGCCCGAGTAGTCCGTGTTCATGCTGTGCGTCTCGGCGCTGATGGCGCCGCGGTAACTGGGGTCGTACACCACGATGTCGGCGTCCGCGCCGACGGCGATGACGCCCTTGCGGGGGTAGAGGCCGAAGATCTGCGCGGCGCGGGTGGAGGCGGCGCTAACGAAGCGCTCGAGGCTGAGGCTGCCGCGGCTGACGCCGTAGGTGTACAGCAGGTTCACGCGGTCCTCGATGGTGGGGATGCCGTTGGGGATCTTAGTGAAGTCGCCGCGGCCCATGTCCTTCTGGCCCTTGAAGTCGAACGGCGCGTGGTCGGTGGCGACCGTGTCGATCATGCCGGCGTTCAGGGCGTCCCACAGCGGCTTCTGGTTGCGCTTGTGGCGCAGGGGCGGCGACATGACGTACTTGGCGCCCTCGAAGTCGGGCCGCTCGGCGTAGCTCTTGTCGAGTATCAGGTGCGGCACCACGACCTCGATGCCTAGGTTCACGCCGCGCCGCTTGGCGGCCAGCGCGGCTTCCAGCGCCGGCTCGCAGCTGAGGTGCACCACGTAACCTTTGGCGCCGGTCAGCTCCACGAAGGCCGCGAAGTGGCTGGTGCCGTCGGCCTCCACCCGCTCTGGGCGGCTGGGTTCGTGCCATTCGGGGCCGCCCTTGCCTTCTGCCAGCAGCCGCTGCTGCAGCTGCGCCACGATCTCGTCGTTCTCGCAGTGGGCGGTCACCACCACGCCCAGCTCCTTGGCCAGCGTGAGGGTGCGGAACAGCTCCTCGTCGTTCACGCCGAAGAAGCCCTTGTATGAGAGGAACACCTTGAACGAGGTCATGCCGTCGGCCACCAGCTCGCGCAGGGTGGCCTCGGTGTCGTCGTCGAACTTGGTGACGCCGATGTGGAACGTGTAGTCGCAGGCGCTGTTGCCCGCCGCCAGCTGGTTCCAGTGGCGGTAGGCCTCCTTCAGGTCCTCGAGGCGCGAGGGCGCCAGCATCTCGATGTAAGTGGTGGTGCCGCCCACCAGCGCTGCCTGGCTGCCGGTGGTGTGCGTGTCCTTGGTGACCGTACCCATGAACGGCAGGTGGATGTGCACGTGCGGGTCGATGAAGCCGGGGAACACGTACTTGCCGCTGGCGTCCACGACCTCGGCCCCTGCGGGCGCCTTCAGGTCCTTGCCGATGGCGGTTATGGTCTCGTCCTCAACGAGGATATCGGCCACCATGCGGCCGCCGGCGTTGACGATCTCGCCGTTCTTTATGAGCAGGCTCACGGTCTTCCTTCCTGGTCAGCGGGGCGCGCTTAGCCCCTGGCTTCTGGCTCTTGCTGGGAGCCTCGTCAGGCTCCCGCCCTCGGCTCGCGTCAGTGGATCTCGATGCCTATTTCCTTGCGGTACGCCACCATGGCGTCCCAGTCGGTGGTCACGTCGGGCCGGTTGCGCACCAGCTCGTTCCACGTGACGGTCGGGAACTTGGCCGGCCGCTCGACCATGGTTATGCAGGCGTCGACTGGGCACACGAGGCTGCAGAGGTCGCAACCCACGCAGTCCTCCTCGCGCACCACGGGCTGCAGCGTGGCGCTGCCGTCGTACGTGGCCGGGTCGATGCGAACGCCGTCGGCCGTGAGGTCGATGCACTGGTGCGCGCCCTCGTCGCACGCCACGTAGCAGAGGTTGCACTGGATGCACTTGTCTTCGTCGATGGTGGCCACGCTGCGGAACGACAGGTCGAAGTCGCCGTAGGCGCTGATGCGCGGCACCGAGCCGCCGATGACCTGCTCGATGCTGGTGGCGCCCTTCTCGTCGAGCCAGTTGGAGAGCCCGTCGCACAGTTCGTGGATGATGCGGAAACCGTAATGCATGACCGCGGTGCACACCTGGATGCTGGTTGCTCCCAGCAGCAGGAACTCGGCCGCGTCGCGCCAGGTTTCGACCCCGCCCATGCCCGAGATGGGCACGGGCTGGCTCTGGTACTTAGCGTCGGACGCGATGGCCGAGAGCATGTGCAGCGCGATGGGCCGCACGGCTGGACCGGCGTAACCGCCGTGGCTGCCCTTGCCGCCCACGTTGGGGAAGATCTCGAAGTTGTCGACGTCGACCCCGGCGATGGAGTTGATGGTGTTGATGAGCGAGATGCCGTTGGCGCCAGCGTTAAGCGCGGCGTGCGCGGGCGGCACGATGTTGGTGACGTTGGGCGTGAGCTTGACGATGACGGGGATGCTAGCGGCGCTGGTGACCCAGCCAGTGATCATCTCGCAGTACTCAGGCACCTGGCCCACGGCGGCGCCCATGCCGCGCTCGCTCATGCCGTGCGGGCAGCCGTAGTTGAGTTCGATGGCGTCGGCGCCGGTGTCCTCTATCTGCTGCACCACGGTCTTCCACGCCTGCTCGTTGCTGGACACCATGGCGCTCACGATGACGGCGCGGTCGGGCCACAGCTTCTTGATCTCGCGGATCTCCTTGAGGTTGACCTCGATAGGCCTGTCGGAGATGAGCTCTACGTTGTTGATGGCGATGAGGCGGTTGCCGCCGTACTGGAACTGCCCGTAGCGGTTGCATACGTTCAGCACGGGGTCGCCGATGGTCTTCCACACGGCGCCGCCCCAGCCGTACTCGAACGCCTTGTTGATCTGGTAAGCCGAGTTGGTGGGGGGCGCGCTGGCCAGCCAGAACGGGTTCGGGCTCTTTACCCCTGCGAAGTTGGTGGTGAGGTCAGCCATGGACGCTCCGGATATCGTTGGTGGTGCCGTGAAGGAAGCGGCCGCGCGTGGCGCCGGGCCGCTTGGCGGGTTCGGGTACGCCGAGCTGGCGGGCGATGGCGCGGGCGGCGATCTTGCCGTCCTCAGCAGCTGTGACGGTGAGGGCCTGGCCGGTGAGGCGCACGCAGTCGCCCGCGGCGAACACCTTGGGGTTGCTGGTGCGCAGTTCCTCGTCGACCTTGACGTAACCGGCGATGCTCTCAACGCCGAAGCCGCTGAAGAGCGCGCTGAGCTTCTCCTGACCGATGGCCTTGATGACCTGATCGGCGGGCAGCACGAACTCGCTGCCCGGCACCGGCTCGGGGCGCCTGCGTCCGCTCTCGTCGGGCAGGCCTAAGCGCATGCGCACGCAGCGCACGCCGGTGACCTTGCCGTTCTCGCCGAGGATCTCGATGGGCTGGGTGAGGAGCCTGATGTCGACCCCTTCGCCGCGCACGAAGTCGACCTCGAAGTCGTAGGCGGTCATCTCGGCGCGGCTGCGGCGGTAGAGCATGGTGACCCGCTCTGCCCCCAGGCGCTTGGCCACGGTGGCGGCGTCCACGGCGGTGTTGCCGGCGCCCACCACGATGACCTCGTTACCCACGGGGATGTTGAGGAGCCCCTCGCGCCCGTCCTTGTCGGCGATCTTGGTGGCGGCGATGAACGGCAGCGCCTCGATGACGCCCTCCAGCTCCTCGCCCGGCACGCCCAGCGGCGGCACGGGGCCGGTGCCGGCGGCGATGACCACCGCGTCGTACTCGTTCATAAGCTCCTGGTGGGTCACGTCGACGCCCACCTCGACGCCGGTGCGGACCTTGGCGCCGAGGCTCTTGATGAACTCCACTTCCTCCAGCGACACGTTGGTGGGCTCACGCAGCACCACGATGCCGTAGGTGGAGAGGCCGCCGGGCAGCTCGCTGCGTTCGAAGACGGTGGCTTCGATGCCGCGCTTGGCTAGCTCGCCGGCGGTGCTGAGCCCGGCCGGTCCGGCGCCGACCACGGCCACGCGCTTACCGGTGGCGGGGGCTGGCTCGAACACGCTGGCGCCGGTCTCGAACACGTGGTCCGTGGCGTAGCGCTGCAGGCGGCCGATGGCTATGGGGCGGTGCTCGGCGCCCAGCACGCAGGCGCCGACGCACAGTTCGTCGACGGGGCAGACCCGGCCGCAGCTGTGGCCTATCAGGTTGGACTCGAGGATGGTGGTTGCGGCGCCAAGCAGGTTGTCGTTGGCTATCTGCCTTATGAACGTGGGGACGTCGATGCTGGTAGGGCAAGCCGTGATGCAAGGTGCGTCGAAGCAGTAGAGGCAGCGGTTGGCCTCCACGGTGGCTTCGTTCTTGGTGTAGCGCGGGTAGGTCTCGCTGAACGAGTCCTGCAGGTGCGCCAGTGTCACTTCCTCGTTAGGCATGTTGCTCCAATCAGAAGGTGCGGCTCCAGGTCTGCGGCCAGCGCTCGACCACGACCTTGGTCTGGGTGTAGAACTCGATGCCGTGAGCACCTTGAGCGTGCAGGTCGCCGAAGAAGCTGTCGGACCAGCCGCTGAACGGGAAGAACGCCATGGGCGCGGCCACGCCCAGGTTGATGCCGATGTTGCCGGCGATGGCGCGGTGCCGGAACTCGCGCGCAGCCGAGCCGGAGCTGGTGAAGAGCGACGCCTGGTTGCCGAAGCGGCGATCGTTGACCATCTGGATGGCCTCTTCGAGGCTCGAGGCGTGCATGAGCGAGAGCACCGGGCCGAACACTTCGGTGGTGGCCAGCGTGCTGCCGGGCGCCACGTTGTCGACGATGGTGGGGTGCACGAAGTAGCCGTCGGCGAAGCCGTCGACCTCCTGCTCGCGGCCGTCGACCAGAGCGCGGGCGCCCTCGCTGAGGCCGGTGTCGACCAGCGACCGGATGCGGTCGCGCGACTCGCCGGTGATGACGGGGCCCATCTCAACGCCGGACTCGAGGCCGTAACCCACCTTGCGGCTCTGGGCGGCGGCCACCATGCGCTCGGTGAACTCGGCGCGGGCGTCGCCCACCGTTATCGCCACGGACGTCGCCAGGCAGCGCTGCCCGGCGCAGCCGAAGGCGGAGTCGGTGAGGATGCGCGAGGTCATCTCCATATCGGCGTCGGCCAGAACCACGGCGGGGTTCTTGGCGCCGCCCTGGGCCTGCGCCCGCTTACCGTTAGCGGCAGCGCGCGAGTAGATGTAACGCGCCACGGGCGTGGAGCCCACGAACGACACTGCCTTCACGTCGGGGTGGTCAAGGATGGCGTCCACGGTCTCCTTGCCGCCGTTAACCAGCCCGACCACACCGGGCGGGAAGCCCGCTTCCTCGAGCAGGCGGTAGAGGAGCTGCGTGGTCATGGGCACGCGCTCGCTGGGTTTGAGCAGGAAGCAGTTGCCGGTGGCCACCGCGTACGGCAGGAACCACAGCGGGATCATGCCAGGGAAGTTGAAGGGCGTGATGGCGGCCACTACGCCGAGCGGCTGGCGGAACATGTGCTCGTCGATGCCGCGGGCGATGTCCTCGTTGTTAACGCCCTGCATCATGAACGGGGCGCCGCAGGCGACCTCCACGTTCTCGACGCCGCGCTGCATCTCGCCCAGCGACTCGCCGTACGTCTTACCGGCCTCGTTGGTGATGGTGCGGGCCAGCTCCTCGAGGTTGTCCTCCAGCAGCTTGCGCAGCTTGAAGAGCGGCTTGATGCGGTCCACCACTGGGGTCTCGCGCCACTCCTTGAACGCCTTGACGCCCGCCTTGACTGCGGCGTCCACCTCGTCGGAGGCGCTGAGCGGCACCACCGCGATGGTGGCCGCCGTGGCCGGGTTGCGTACGTCCTGGCGTCCGGACGCGTTGGAGCGCACCCACTCGCCATTCACGTAGTTGAGAAGTTCCGTCGCCGCTGATTCGATCGTCACGAGCCACCGCCTTGATTGGGATATGAGGGAGTAGGACGCCCGTCTGGGAGCCGACTGCCGTTTTGCGATGCGGCATTGTACGCCTTCGTTTCGTGTGAATCAAAGGCGACCGCTGTACTAGGAATTCGTGTACTGGAACGCGGCCCGCACCCCACGCTCAGCCGAACCGTTAGGCGTAAAGACTGTTCCCTCCCTTACAATCACGCATGCCGGTTGAACTTCGGTTGCTCGGCGGCGTATCCGTTCTGCATGGCGGAACCACTACCCGCGTACCCCTAGAGCGACCCGTAAGCTTGCTCGTTTACCTCGCCCTGCACGAGAGTTGGGTGGACCGCCGAGAACTGGCGCAACTGTACAGACAGGATGCGCCGGAGACCGAAGCGCTCGCGTACCTCCGCAAGCTGGTGTTCCGCGCCCGCCAGTACGAGTGGGCCGCCGATCTGGAGGTCGCTGCGGACGCCCTGCGCTGGAGCGTGAGAACCGACGTGGCGCAGTTCGACGCCGCCGTGGAGAAGCGCGATTGGTCCACCGCAGTGGCTGCCTTCGGCGGCGCGTTCCTGGGCGGAGCGCGGTTGTCGCGCGCGCCCGGGTTCGCGGCGTGGCAGGAAGCGGAAGAAGCGGCGCTGGGGGCCGCCTTGCTGCGCTCCAGGAGCGGCCTCGCGCGGCTCTACGAGGACGCGGGTCGGCTGGAGGACGCCGCCGAGCTGCACAAGGCCATGCTCGACGCGGACCCGTTCGCCGAAGCCAGCGTGCAGGCGCTGCTCCGACTACTGAGCGCGGTGGGTCGCCGTCAGGAAGCGTTCGGCATCTACGAGTCGTTCCGCCTGGCGCTGGCCGACGAGCTGGGGGCTGCGCCGCTGGAAGGCACGGAAGCGCTAGCCGACGAGCTACGTGGGCCCACTCCAGGAACCGGCGACCAGCCAACCAAACCGGTGCCCGCATCCGTTGATGACGCGGGCCCGGCACCTCGAGCAGCGCTACCCACGCCTGGAACGCCGTTCGTGGGTAGGCGTCAGGAGTTGCGGGAGCTACGCCGCCTGCTGCGAAATGAAGGGGCACGGCTCGTGACCATCGTCGGTCTGGGCGGCAGCGGCAAGACCCGCCTGGCCATAGAGGCGGCCGCGGCCGAAAGCGCGGGCGGCCGGCAGGCGGAGTTCGTCACGCTAGCCGCCGCCGACTCCGCGGATGGGGTGGCGCCGCTGCTGGTCGAAGCCCTCGGGCTGCCCTGGGAGGGTGGCGATGCAGAGCGGTCGCTACTCGAAGGGTTACAGGCTCGCGAGCTGCTGCTCGTACTCGACAACTTCGAGAACGTCATCGCGGCCGCTCCGCTCGTCGGCCGCCTGCTGACCCAGGCGCCAGCACTGAGCCTCATAGTCACCTCGCGGGAGCCGCTCAAGGTGCACGGCGAATGGCTGCTGGACATCGGCGGCCTTGAGGCTCCGCCAGAAGAGCCCGGCGCCGAGGTGCAGAAGTACGACTCGGTGCGCCTGTACGTGCAGCAAGCCGCGCGGTTGACCCCTGGCCTCAGATTCACCACAACCGACTTGGCCGACGTTGGCCAGATCTGCCGCAAGCTTGACGGTTTACCGCTGGCAATCGAGCTGGCGGCCAGCTGGTCGCCGCTCCTTAGCGCAGGCGAGGTGCTGCTCGAGGTGGACCGCGATCCGCGCATCCTCGTCTCGCAGCAGCGCAACGTGCCAGAGCGGCACAAGAGCCTGTGGGCCATCTTCGACTACACCTGGGAGAGGCTCTCGCCACCCGAACAAGCGGCGCTAATAGCGCTCACGGTCTTCCCTGCCGGGTTCGGCCTGAAGGCCGCGCGCACGGTGGCCGGCTCGGACCTGGCCAGCTTGCTGCGGCTCATGGACCTCAAGCTTCTACGGCGCACGGGCGAGGGGCGTTTCGAGCTGCACCAGCTGGTTAAGCAGTACGCAGAGCAGCGTTCCGCCGCTGGCGCCGAAGTGGAGCGCGCCAGGGAGGCGCACTCCAAGCACTACTGCTCGTACCTAAAGGAGCTGACGCCGGACTTGAAGGGTAACGACGTTCACGCCGGCTTGAGTGCGGTCCAGGCGGAGCTCCCCAACGTGCTGGCGGCCTGGAGGCACGCGGTCACGCGGGCAGACCACCATGCGCTGGACGCCGCCAGGGACGCCGTGGACCACTACTTCTATTACCGCGCCGACTTCGGTACGGCCAGTCGGTTGTTCGCCACGGCCGCCGAGTCGCTTACCAGCGCCACCTCTACCGGTGAGCCGCAGGCGGACGTGGAGCGCGTTATCGGTCGCCTGCAGGTGCACCTGTCGGAGCACGAACGGCACCGCAGTCAGCTGACTCTCTCGCTCGACATCGCCAACCAGGCGCTAGAGCGCCTGGAAGCGGCGGGCACCGAAGCCGACGTGGCGTACGCCAGGCTCAACTTGGGCACGGGCCTCATGCGCGTAAGCGCGTACTCGGAGAGCGAGCCGCTCATTCGCGAAGTGCTCGCGTTCGCGCTTCGGTCCGGCGATCTATACCTTCAAGGCGCCACCCACAACATCCTTGCCAACCTCGTGTCGTATACGGAACGCAACGTGGCCGTAGCGGAGGAGCATTACCGCGCCAGCCTCGAGGCCAACCAGGAACTGGGCAACCTGGAAGGCATCAACGGCGCCCTCATCAACCTGGGTGCGTGCCGTTACGACCTGCGCGACTTCGAGGGCGCCATGCAACTCTGGCAGGAAGCGGCGGCGATGGCCGAGAAGCTGGGTTACAAGCAGCGGGAGGCCGTGCTCCACAACAACATGGGCTCCGTGTACGAGGCGCTCGGCCGCCTGAGCGAGGCCGAGGAGCGCTACCGCCTCAGCCTCAGCCTGCGGCGCGATATCGACGACCGGTCGGGTCAAGCCAACGCCCTACACAACCTGGGACGCCTGGCCGCCGAACGCGGCGATCTTGCGGCTGCCGAGAGGCAACTACACGGGGCACTGAACCTCTTCACCCAGACGGAAGAGCCCGCCGGCGAGGCGCATGTAAGGAGCAGCCTGGCCAGGCTGCTGGCCAGCCAGGGCCGGGATCAGGACGCCCGCACCGAGGCGCACGCGGCACTCGCCCTAGCCCTCAAGCTAGATTCTCGGGCCGACATCCTGGGTTCGCTGCTCACCGTTGCGCTACTGCACGAGCATGCCGGCGAGCTGCCCCGCGCCGCGGAGCTGGCGGCCAAGATCGCGGAAGCCGCGGCGGGCAGCCTGGAGCCGCTCCGAGCTGAAGCCGAGAAGCTGAAGGCGCGCGCCGCCGAACAAGCGCCCTTCGGGGCTCCCCAGCAGAGCGGCGCGCCATTCCTGGACGCGCCTCCAGGCGCGGGCGCCTCCTCGGATGACGAACTGCTGCACGTTGCCAGGCGCGAACTCTCCCGCTTCCGCTCCTAGGCAGCTAAGTACCGTGGAACGCCCACGGAACGGCGACTCCATACCCTCGAACACAGCCCGAAACTGTTCCTGGCTAAGGAGTGAGAATGAAGAAGTTCGCGAGACTCGTCGTCCTAGCAACCGTGCTGGCGTTCGCCGGCAGTAATGCCCTCGCGCAGACCACGCACGAGGTGGAGTTGATCATCCAGCCCATCGAGGGTCAGATGGTGCCACAGTTCTACTTCGAACCGGCCGGCTTGTACGTGGAGCCGGGCGACACGGTGCGGTTCATTGCCCTCTCGCCGCACCACACGGTCACCGCCTACCACCCACTGCAGGGCAAGCCGCAGCGCGTACCCGACGGCGTAGAGCCGTTCTCCTCACCCATGGTGCCCGTGGGGCAGACGTGGGAGTACACCTTCACCGTGCCCGGCGTTTACGACGTGTGGTGCGGACCTCACGAGAGCTACGGCATGGTCATGCGGGTCGTGGTGGGCGAAGTCAGCGGCCCGGGCGCGGAGCCCAGCCACGACTTCGGGCCGGAAGGCACCTACGGCGCGGCCGGCACGGTGCTCAACGACCCGGCGCTGGATCCGTTCAACATCCTGGAGCTGCGCGTGGTTTCGTGGCACGACGTGAGCGACGAGGCCAAGGCTGGTCCTGGCGCACCTGGCGGTCACTGAGCCAGACGCGTACATCATGAAATGACCACACGAGTGGCGCGGGCGTTCCGGCGGTGGCCGGACCCGCGCCACTCGTTTCGGGTAGCGCCTCACAGGTGGCAGTGGCCTACAACGGTCCGGCGCACCGCACACTCTCACGCGGGTCCGTGCTTACATGGGGCATGACAAAGCACCAGCGCGGCCGTTCGCTAGCCACGCGCGCCGTGCACGCCGGGCAGGGTCACGACCCTAAGACCGGTGCGCACGCCACGCCCATCTACCAGACCAGCACGTTCGTTCTTGGCACCGTCGCCAAGGGCGCGGCGCTCTTCGCGGGTGAGGAGAGCGGCAACATCTATAGCCGCGTCACCAACCCCACGGTCACCGCGGTCGAGGAGAAGATCGCCGACTTAGAGGGCGCCGAGGCGGGCGTTGCCTTCGCCTCCGGCATGGGCGCCGTGTCGGCCGTCATGCTCAGCCTGCTTCAGAGCGGCGACGAGGTCCTCATACTGGGGCCGCTGTACG
>Ga0265293_10003740_pt1 | contig 27848 bp, 18 predicted proteins | sample Munlanlewell138R_FD_192505 | JGI IMG/M metagenome (GOLD analysis project Ga0265293, IMG submission 192505) | Leachate microbial communities from a municipal landfill in Southern Ontario, Canada - Leachate well 138R | ecosystem: Engineered > Solid waste > Landfill > Unclassified | place: Canada...
GCTTATCCTCAAATAACCGTCAGGTTTTTTCCAAATAATCTTATCTCTATATCTAAATCCTACACTTTGAAATATTTTAATTGCATCAGCTGTTATTGGATATTTTTGTCCATCTACAAGCATATCATCAATGTTTAATGCAAAAATGCGCCCTTCCTGTAAAACTCTATAAGCTTCTTTTGCCATATTTCTTATTACACCAAGATATTGATTGTAATTTTCAAAAAGTCCTTTATAGTCAAATGGTGCATTAAAATAGGGTGGTGATGTAACAATAAAATGAATACTTTGGTCTGGCAACTCTGCCATACTCATACAATTTCCAAATATCACTTTATGCTTTGTTTTCATATTACAAGTATATTTAAAATGAAATAGTGTACACTACTGAAATTAGTTCCTTTTTACACTTTGATGAAAGTTTACTAAAAGTATGAATCAAGAAAACATTCTTCTTCTCAGTTTGATTAAGTTATAGAATTATAAAGATAGTGCTTATTTTTTCATTTTAAAAAAAATAGTATAAAAAGTGATGTTCTATCTAATTTATTAGACCCACAATTAACTTTTGTACAATGGCAAATCTGCCTTTGCTCAATCCCAACTATTCAATTCATCCTTGCTCAACATAAGACAGCGATGATGTTCTTTCAATTTCAGTTCGCCTGAAGCTTGGATAACAGTGTAAGTGATTAGCTCTATACTATAAGTAGGATAGCAATAAACTGAAGGAATCAATCTATCAAACACTCCCATTTTAATTCTCAATGTTTCCCGTATTTCACGTTTGACGAAATCAGTACTATGCCGACTCTGATTCAACATATAAGCTGTTCAGACAGACTTTTTGTGAACTAATTAAATGTTCGTCAATCTTAGTTCTTTTACGCTCCCTTCTCTTTACTCCTATTCACAATAAAAACCCCAATAAAAACCAGTGCAATAGCAATTCCTTTGAGTAATCCAAAAGCATCAACTCCTATTATAGACGCTGCGATAGTGGCCACGATGGGCTGAACGTTGTTGTACATACTGGCAACTGTGGGGCGTAAATTCTTCTGTCCTATTGGGACCATCAGATAGGTGAAAAAAGTGCTGCCCAGAACTACAAATGCTATGTCCCTGTAAACAGAAAATGGAATAACGGAATAATCAATATACAGAAACTCCGACTGACCAAAAGGGAGGTAGACGATGGAAGCGAAAAGAAACATCCACTTCATCAATGTGACAGGCGAGTATTTTTCGACAAAGTTTTTAAAGAAAACAAAATAGATTGCATAACTGGTTTGAGACAAAAAAATCAAGAGAATTCCTATCAGGTTTCTGTTGGATGTACTGTCAGCGGAATCTAACTTGGTGCTGCTCACAATAATCAGAATTGCACCTGCACCACCTACTATTACGCCCAAAAGTTTTTTGAGAGTGATGGGTTCTTTCAAATAAAATGCAGCTATCACCATGGTGATGATGGGCAGAAAAGTAGTAACGATGGAGGCATTGATGGGGGAAGTCATGGAGACTCCGGTGATAAAAATTGCCTGATTGAAAACAATGGCAAAAAGAGAAGCCACAAATATCAGGAAAAGATCGCGCGGGGGCACTTTTTCTCTATTAACAAAAAAGGAAGCTACCCAAAATGCTATTGCAGTTCCGCCCAGACGAAATGATACCAAAGATAAATAACCTATGGCACCAAACATCATAATGCTTTTTGAGAGGGGAGCCATTAAACCCCATGCGATGTTTGCCCCCATCATGGCAAGGTGCCCTTTTCCCTTTTTACTAATCATTTAAAAAAATGGGTGAATTGTACTGTTTCCCTGTGATTATCCATTGTTCGGTTTAATCAATAAACTCAGAATTAGTTCGACTTAGTGATTCCCAATGTTTTTTTGCAGTGATTGTTCCACATCAATTGGTCCATAATAGGGTTCAACATGAATTCCTATATGTGATTGTTTGCCTAACTTGTTCCTCAGTGATTTTTCAATTTGAGTTGCTATTTCATGTGATGATTCAACTGTTAAATATTTATCTACTTTGATGTGAACTTCAACTGCAAATATAGCTCCGATTTTTCTGGTCTTTAAATTATGAAACCCTAAGACTCCGGGAGTGTTTTTAATAATTTCGGTAATATTACTTTCTGTTTCTTCAGGAAGAGCACTTTCCATCAGCTCCTTAATGCTTGGATTTGCAATATTCCAAGCTACTTTAAAAATAAAGAAACTAACGATTATTCCTGCTATTGGATCTAAAACTCTCCACTGTTCTCCCAAAAGAATTGCGCCTGAAACACCTAAAGCAGTTCCTATTGATGAGAATGCATCAGACCGATGGTGCCATGCGTTGGCAACCATGGCTTGACTATTTACTTTCACTCCAATTATTTTTGTATACCAATATAACCCTTCTTTAGCGATTATTGATATTAATGCAGCATAGAGAGCGATATAACCTGGCTGTTCTATAATTTCTCCATTAATTGAATCAAATACTTTCTTAGCACCTGACCAGAAAATACCTGCACCTACAATCATCAATGCAAAACTAATCAGCATGGTTGCAAATGTCTCATATTTCCCATGTCCATATTGATGATTTTTGTCGCGCTCCTTGCCTGATACTTTAATAAAAACTAATACAATTATATCTGTAACCAAGTCAGATAAAGAATGGACTCCATCAGCAATCATTGCGGAACTTTTCCCAATAACACCTGCAAGTATCTTAGCAACCGTCAACAATAAGTTTAAAACAGAACCAACTAAGGTTGCATTTCTAATTATTTTTATTCTGCTTTCGTTATTCACAATCTATTGTAGATTTTAGTGCACATAAAATGCTCCACCATATTGAGACATGCTGGAATGCGCTTAATTTGAATATTCTTTAGGATAGATTCCCTAACACTTCCTCAACTGCCAATTTCAATCCATCTGCATTCTTTCCTCCTGCGGTAGCAAAATGAGGTTGACCTCCCCCACCACCTTGGATTTGTTTGGCAGCTTGACGAATGATATTGCCGGCATGTAATCCTTTTTTCACCAATTCTTCCCCAATCATCACAGTTAGATTGGGTTTGTTGTCAATCACAGTACCAACAACAAAAAACAAATTGTCGTTGAATTCACCTTTTAATTGAAAAGCAATATTTTTGACAATATCGGGCGAAACATCGGTGAATACGGCACTAAAAACATTCACGCCATCTTTCATCTCTTTGGATGAGATAAGCGACTGCTTGAGGCTTTTTGCCTTTTCGAGTTCAAACTCGTAAATAGCCTTTTTCATCTCTTCGTTTTCTGCTATCAAACGTTGCAGAGCGCCTTCAATATCGGGCGTGTTGTTGAGCAACTCTCTTATATGAACCAGCATATCTTCTTTTTTGTAGATATACTCATCGCATGCTTTTCCCGTGATAGCTTCAATTCGTCGCACTCCGGCTGCAATGGCACCTTCGCTCACAATACGGAAAAGCCCGATGCGTCCTGTGGATGATATATGCGTTCCTCCACACAATTCGATGGACGTTCCAAAGCGAATGGTACGTACTTCCTCATCGTATTTCTCACCAAAAAGCGCTATGGCGCCCATATCTTTGGCACTTTGTAGGGGCACACTACGGGTTTCTTCTATAGCGATGTTCTCACGAATTTTGCGGTTGACAAACTGTTCCACTTTGCGAATCTCCTCATCGGTCACTTTTTGAAAATGAGAAAAGTCAAAGCGCAACAGTTGTTCGGATACGAACGATCCCTTCTGCTCTACATGATTGCCTAACACTTTGCGCAATGCCTCGTGCATCAGGTGCGTGGCAGTATGGTTTGCTTCGATCGTGGTGCGCCTCTCTGTGTCGATGCGTAATGTGAAAGTGTCAGCTATGTTTTCAGGTAATTTCTTAACCAAATGTACAGCTAAGTTATTTTCTCTTTTAGTATCGAATATCTCAATTTTTTCGTCACTATCGGTGGAGGTCATCCAACCACTATCTCCCACTTGTCCACCCTGTTCTGAATAGAAAGGTGTTTGAGAAAAGACCAATTGATAATACTCTTTTTTCTTTTGTTTCACCTTTCGGTAACGAAGAATTTCGGCATCAGTTTCTGTAAAATCGTAGCCTATAAAGATGGGTTCTCCATCGTGCACTTTTGTCCAATCACCTGTTTCAACAACAGCCGCATTGCGTGCACGATCTTTCTGTTTCTTCATTTCGGAGGTAAAGCCTTCATGATCCACCGTCATGCCATTTTCGCGCAAGATTAGTTCCGTAAGGTCCAGTGGAAAACCAAATGTATCGTATAATTGAAAAGCAGTTGTTCCTTCCAATATCAGATTGTTCTCTTTTTTATGTTGCTCCATTTGTCTATCAAGCAAGCGAATGCCTGTTTCTAATGTACGCAGGAATGATTCTTCCTCTTCTTTTATCACCTTCTCAATCAGAGTCTTTTGAGCAATCAATTCTGGATATGCATCGCCCATCACTTCAATCAATGCGGAAAGGAGTTTGTACATAAACCCTTCATGCATATTCAGAAAAGTGTATCCGTAACGAACGGCGCGTCGCAAAATGCGACGAATTACGTAGCCAGCTTTTGCATTGGATGGAAGTTGTCCGTCGGTAATAGAAAAAGCAATAGTGCGCACGTGATCAGCAATTACACGCATGGCAATATCTTTCTTCTCATCTTCGCCATAAGTAGACTTGCTTATTTCCGCAATTTTTTTGATGATAGGTTGGAAAACATCGGTATCGTAATTCGATAATTTGCCTTGAACAGCCATACATAATCGTTCGAAACCCATACCTGTGTCAATCACCTTTGCCGGAAGTTCTTCAAGAGTTCTGTCCGCTTTGCGGTTGTATTGCATAAACACCAAGTTCCATATTTCTATTACTTGTGGGTGATCTTTGTTTATTAATTCCAGAGCACTCACTTTCTTCCGTTCCTCATCGGGGCGCAAGTCAATATGTATTTCGGAGCAAGGACCACACGGACCGGTATCGCCCATTTCCCAAAAATTATCTTTTTTATCTCCGTTTATAATTCTATCGGTTGGCAGGAACTTCTCCCAATGTTCGGCTGCTTCGTTGTCTCTTTCCAGATTTTCGGATTTGTCGCCCTCAAAAACCGTAGCGTACAATCGGGTTTTATCCAGTTTAAGTTCATCGGTTAAATACTCCCAAGCCCATGCAATGGCTTCTTTTTTAAAATAATCGCCAAACGACCAGTTGCCCAACATTTCAAACATGGTGTGATGATAGGTATCGTGTCCTACTTCTTCCAAATCGTTGTGTTTACCGCTCACACGCAAACATTTTTGTGAATCGGCAATGCGAGGATATTTAATGGGTGCATTTCCCAAAATAACATCTTTAAATTGGTTCATACCTGCATTAGTAAACATCAAAGTGGGATCGTTCTTAATTACCATGGGCGCGGAAGGAACAATTTTATGGTCTTTCGAAACAAAAAAATCCTTAAACGATTGGCGTATCTCTTTTGAAGTCATCATAGATTAAAAAAAATAAAAAAAAGTTCGGTGTTAAAAACAGAATAGTAAGATAAGTTTTCCCATTTTCAACATTGCAAAGATAGATATCTAATAAACAGTTTGCAAAGTTACTTTAAAAAGTTTATTTTTGTTGGGTCTTGCAGGATAATTGTAACTTGGAGAGACTGAATCAGTCAAAATATTACTAAAAATTCATTACCGGTAGGAATTCATTTATAATCAGCTTTATGGGAAAACGTAAAAGAACAATCAATTTTGATGGAAAACGCCTTTTCTATTCTATTCAGGAAGTGGCAGATCATTTTGCGGTAAATGTATCTCTGTTACGATTTTGGGAAAAGGAGTTCGACAACATCAGCCCGAAAAAAACAAAGGGAGGTACTCGTCAATATACAAAAGAAGATGTAAAGGAGATTGAAATTGTATATCGGTTGGTAAAAGACAAAGGGCTTACGCTGGACGGCGCAAGACAACATTTGAAAACAAACAAACCGGAAGAGGACCGTCGGATGGAAATTCTGGAACGATTGAATAAAGTGAAAAAAGAGCTTCATTCATTGGAGGAAGAGTTCAACAACTTACATCAACATCAAAAATATACCAAAACAGAAACAGAAAATTAAGCAATGAAGAAGACACCTTTATTATTTGTTAGTTTGTTTGCATTACTTGCATGCACTTATTCTAAATCGCCAAATAACCACCAAGCCACAACCCAGGATTTTTCTGATACCATTATCAAAATGGGCGCTGAATCAACTTCGGAGTATTTCCCCTTGTTAAAGGGAAAACGAGTAGCGGTACTAACCAATCAAACCGGAATGGTGGGCAATGTTCACTTGGTAGATTTATTGAATGAAGAAGGTTTTAACGTTGTTGGCATTTTCTCTCCCGAACATGGTTTTCGTGGTACTGCCGATGCAGGCGAGCATGTTGCGAGCTCTGTTGATGAAAAAACAGGCATTCCCATTTGGTCGTTGTACGATGGAAAATCGGGGAAACCTTCCGATGAAACCATGCAGAAATTTGATTTGTTGGTTTTTGATCTTCAGGATGTTGGCTTGCGCTTCTACACCTATTATGCCAGTATGGCACGCATGATGGATGCGTGTGCGGAGCAGAACAAAGAGATGATTGTATTGGACCGACCCAATCCGAATGGATTTTATGTGGATGGTCCTATTTTGGATATGAAGCATAAATCGGGAGTTGGTTGGTTGCCCATTCCTGTGATACACGGAATGACTTTGGGTGAATTGGCTTTGATGATTAACGGCGAAAAATGGTTGCCAAATGAACGTACTTGTGAATTGACCGTAATTCCTTGCAAAAATTATATGCGCAACATGCGCTATGAATTGCCCATTTCTCCCTCACCAAATTTGCCGAATATACATTCCGTCTATCTCTATCCATCTACTTGCCTTTTCGAAGGGACAGTCGTAAGTTTGGGACGTGGTACATCGTTTCCATTCGAAGCGTATGGTCATCCCAATTATACAGGATCAGATTTTTCATTTACTCCACGCAGTGTTCCCGGTGCAAAAAATCCTCCGTTACTCAATCAGAAATGTTATGGAGTTGATCTTCGCAATGTTCCCAATGAGTATATTTGGGAAAATGGATTTGATCTCTCGTATGTGATTGATGCCTACAACAACCTCAACATGGGTGATAAATTTTTTTCATCTTTCTTTGAAAAACTGACAGGTGTAGATTACATTCGCACCATGATTATGGATGGCAAATCAAACGAAGAGATTCGGGCGATGTGGCAGAATGATGTGGAAAAATTTGAAGAGCAGAGGAAGCCGTATTTGTTGTATGAGTAATGAATAATGTGGTGTGCGTTATGGGGTATGTGGTTTGAGGGCTTGAAAACAGCAAGATCTATGAACATGTCGAACAGTTGATCCCTGAGCCTGGTTCCCCTGAGCGAAGTCGAACAGTCAAAGTGAAATATATTAAAACAGATACATTTAAACACAAAGTACACGAAGAAAATACACAAAGAAAACGGAAGAAATAAATCCGAAATCATCCACCAATTCTCTTTGTGTCCTTTATGTCAACTTTGTGATTTTGTGCTTACAATTTAAACAAACTGAAAGAATGCATTTCATACAAGATGCATTTTTTTGTACTTTTGTAGTTCAATTATAAACAGATATGGAAATAGCAAGTAAATATAACCCGAAAGAAGTCGAAGACAAGTGGTATGCGTATTGGTTAGAAAACAATTACTTTCACTCCGAACCCGATGAGCGCGAGCCTTATTCAATAGTTATTCCACCACCCAACGTAACGGGAATATTGCATATGGGACATATGCTCAACAACACGATACAAGATATTTTGGTACGCCGTGCCCGTATGCAAGGCAAAAATGCTTGCTGGGTACCCGGCACTGACCATGCTTCAATTGCTACTGAAGCCAAAGTGGTTGCAAAACTTGCTGCCGAAGGCATAAAGAAATCAGACCTAACTCGCGAAGAGTTCTTGGAACATGCCTGGGAGTGGACGCATAAGCATGGTGGAATTATTTTGGAGCAACTAAAAAAACTGGGTGCATCGTGCGATTGGGAGCGAACCTGCTTTACGATGGACGAAAAACGATCGCAAAGCGTTTTAAAAGTTTTTACTGACTTACACAACAAGGGATTAATATATAGAGGAGTGCGCATGGTAAACTGGGACCCGCAAGCACAAACTGCCTTGTCTGATGAGGAAGTAATTCACAAAGAAGTTACCGGTAAACTATACTATCTGCGCTATGCAATAGCGGGAGAGAGAAACAAGTTTGCTGTGATAGCAACAACCCGACCGGAAACCATATTTGGAGATACTGCAGTTTGTATCAATCCGAATGACCCAAAAACAGCTCACTTGAAAGGTAAAAAACTTATTGTTCCTATAGCTAATCGAGAGGTTGAAGTGATTGAAGACGATTATGTGGATGTGGAATTCGGCACAGGCTGTCTGAAAGTGACTCCGGCACACGATATCAACGACTACATGCTGGGCGATAAATACAACCTGGAAGCCATTGATATCTTCAACGATGACGGAACGCTCAATGAGCATGGGTTGCATTACCAAGACAAAGATCGATTCGAAGTGCGCACGCTTATTGAGAAAGAATTGGAACAAAAAGGTTTGATAGACAAAATCGAACCTTACACCAACAGTATAGGTTTTTCGGAACGTACCGATACGGTGATTGAGCCGAAACTATCGATGCAGTGGTTCTTGAAAATGGAGAAGCTTGCAAAACCTGCCCTTGACGCAGTAATGAATGATACCATTCAATTATATCCTGCCAAGTTTAAAAACACCTACCGTCATTGGATGGAAAATGTGAAAGATTGGTGTGTGTCACGCCAATTGTGGTGGGGACATCGCATACCTGCTTACTATTTGCCCGAAGGCGGCTACGTTGTAGCCGAAACAAAACAAGAAGCACTTAAACTGGCTCAAAGAATTGATCCGAAACTACAACTTTCCGATTTAAAACAAGATGAAGATTGTTTGGATACTTGGTTTTCATCGTGGTTATGGCCCATTTCGGTGTTTGATGGAATCAACAATCCTACCAATGACGATATTGAATATTATTACCCAACCAATGATTTGGTAACGGCACCCGAGATTCTTTTCTTTTGGGTTGCACGCATGATTATGGCGGGATATGAATATCGCGATGAACGCTGTTTCAAAAACGTATACCTTACCGGTATCGTGCGCGATAAATTGGGGAGAAAAATGTCCAAATCGTTGGGCAACTCGCCCGACCCCATTGAATTGATAGAAAAATACGGCGCCGACGGCGTACGTATGGGCATGTTGTTGACCTCAGCTGCAGGTAACGACTTGCCGTTTGATGAAGTGTTGTGCGAACAAGGGCGTAACTTCAACAATAAAATATGGAACGCGTTCCGCCTTGTAAAAGGGTGGGAAGTGGATGACATTATTGAGCAACCCGAAACAGCACAAATAGCCATGAAATGGTTCGACAGCATAGTCTCGAAAACCATTGAAGAGATTGACGACCTATTCTCAAAGTACCGCTTGTCGGAAGCACTGATGCTTTTGTACAAATTGTTTTGGGACGAATTCTCGTCATGGTACTTGGAGTTGATTAAGCCGGCTTATCAGCAACCCATTGATAGAGCAACATACGATGCTACTTTATCCTTCTTCGATTCATTGCTGCGATTGCTGCATCCATTTATGCCGTTTATTACTGAAGAATTGTGGCAAGCCATTGTTCCTCGCAGAGAAGGTGAAAGCATCATGATTTCTGAACTGCCTGCAAACGATGAATACGACAACCAATTTTTATCGGACTTTGAACGTATCAAACAAATTATTGCCGGTATTCGCACCATACGTCTTCAAAAGAACATTGCCAATAAAGAAACGCTAACGCTTGAGATATTGGGCAAGCACGCTACTGATTTTAATTCTGCTATCCAAAAGATGAGTAACCTAAGTACTATTAAAGCGGTTAACGAAAAATCAGACGGGGCTGCTTCATTTATGGTTGGCACCACGGAGTTTGCTATTCCTCTCGCAGAGACTATTGATGTGGAGGCGGAATTGAAAAAGTTGCACGCAGAATTGACCTATCAGGAAGGATTCTTAAAATCTGTTGAGAAAAAACTTAACAACGAACGTTTTGTGCAAAATGCAAAACCGGAAATTGTAGAAAACGAGCGCAATAAACAGGCGGATGCTGTTAGTAAGATTGCATTATTGAAAGAGAATATTGTGGCGTTGACTGATAAATAATTTTTTAGGATGAAAATTCACGTGTAGTTTATAAATATCTTTTTTTTAATTTATCGCAGCGTTCGAGTGGATACTCTTGGGGCGCTTTCAACAATGTGGAGAAACTTTACTTATAGTATCTATATATATCGACAATTATAGACCCTAAAACTCATCCCGTATGAATAAAAGCAAGATGATTTCGACCACTTTTCTTCGTGATCTCTCCAATTTACCTACTGCTTATTTCGCATTGGTTATGGCAACAGGCATTGTATCTATTGCTTCGTATAATCTCAACTTCATTCTAATAGCTCAACTTCTTTTCTATTTTAATATAGCGGCTTATCTCTTCATGAACCTTCTTTATATTTTAAGAATTGGTCTTTATCCTAAAGAATTCATGAACGATACAAGTGATCATGCCAAGAGTCCGGGTTTATTAACCTATGTTGCAGGAACGTGCGTTTTGGGTAGTCAGTTTATTATTATTGCAGGCAACTTTACGATAGCCTCCATCCTCTTCTACATAGGTAGTGCTACTTGGTTGATACTTATCTACACAGTTTTTACGGTTTTTACGGTAAAAAAAGAGAAGCCGCCCATAAACGAAGCCATCAGCGGAGTGTGGCTACTAATTATTGTATCCACACAATCGGTCTCCATTCTTGCCAGTCAACTGACTGGATATATTCCCTTTGATAACGATCTGGTATCATTCTTTGCATTGGCAATGTTCCTTTGTGGTTGTATGTTTTATATTATTATCATCACGCTCATCGTTTACCGAATGTCCTTTTTTGAGATGCGCGCTGAGGAATTTGCACCTGCTTACTGGATTAACATGGGGGCAGTTGCCATTTCCACCTTGGCTGGTTCCACAATCATTCAAAACACACATCAATGGTCATTTATCAATGATATACTTCCATTTTTAAAAGGCTTTACGCTTTTTTTCTGGGCTATTGGCAGTTGGTGGATTCCACTTATCGTTATTTTGGGCATATGGCGACATGTTTTTAAACAACTCCCTCTAAAGTACCATCCTCAATATTGGGGAATGATATTCCCCATGGGAATGTACACCGCTTGCACCATAAAATTATCGCAGGCTCTTGATCTCTCGTTTTTGATGGTGATACCTTCTTTTTTCATCTATATTGCATGGGTGGCTTGGGGTGCTGCTGCCTTTGGCATGTTTTATTCTGTAGGTAAAGATTACATTTTTACAAAAAATGTTTATAAAAAAACCTAATTCCAATTTCAGCCAATTCCAATTAAAGGCTGAAAGCCCATTTTTGTTAGTGATAAATACACTCAAAAAAAACTAAGCATCTATATTAAAAGATGCATTGTCTTCTTTCTTATCTAAAGATGAGTGTTTTGCCCCAAAAAATCGTAAAACTCGATAAATATAAACCTCTTTAAGCTAAAACACGTAGTTAATTAATATTAATTTATTTTAAAGCGCAATTGTTCTCTCAAATTTATTAGTGTAGGATGTTTTCATATTGTATATTTATTGCATGTTTATAAAGACAATAGCAAAAAACTAACAAAAAAACAGGTAAGCGTTATGATTACCTACTTCTTTAACTTAACACGCTTTTCTTATGAGCCTACTCAATAAACTCATCTACTTTAGTAAAGAGGCATCTGTAAGCCCGGATAAACACATTGTTACAACCGATACACCTCGTGACTGGGAACGGTTTTACCGCAACCGATGGCAATTTGATAAGGTGGTACGTTCCACCCATGGTGTAAATTGCACAGGATCCTGCTCGTGGAAAATATTTGTAAAGAACGGTTTGGTTACTTGGGAATTGCAGAGCACTGATTACCCTGAAACACGTCCCGACCTCCCCAACCACGAACCGCGCGGTTGTCCTCGTGGAGCCAGCTATTCATGGTATCTATACAGTGCCAACCGAGTAAAATACCCTATGATACGAGGTGCATTAGCCAAAGCCTACCGAAAAGCCAAAGAACAACACAAAGATCCCGTAGTTGCTTGGGAAAGCATCATGGATGATCCCGTTAAGCGTAACGAATACGTTAGTCAAAGAGGTTTGGGTGGTCTTATTCGTCTTGATTGGGAAGAGGCACAAGAGATAATTGCTGCGGCCAACATCTATACCATCAAAAAATATGGTCCAGATCGTCTTGCAGGATTTACGCCCATCCCTGCCATGTCAATGGTTAGTTATGCATCCGGAACTCGCTATTTGAGCCTACTGGGAGGCACAATATTAAGCTTCTATGATTTCTATTGCGATTTGCCGCCCTCTTCGCCCCAAACTTGGGGAGAACAAACCGATGTTCCCGAAAGTGCAGATTGGTATAACTCTTCATTTCTAATGTTGTGGGGATCAAACGTACCCGTTACACGAACTCCTGATGCACCTTTTTATACCCAAGTGCGATACAAAGGAACAAAAACTATCAACATATCGCCCGATTTTAATGAGGCAGCCAAATTTGCAGATCTCTGGATAAAACCAAAACAAGGTACTGATGCTGCGGTGGGTATGGCTATGGGATATGTAATATTAAAAGAGTTCTACCTGGATAAAAAGACACCTTATTTTGAGAACTATGTAAAACAGTACTCCGACTTACCCTTTTTGGTGAAAGTAGAGGAAAAGAATGGTCGATTTGTAGCCGGAAGAGTTGTACGAGCCAGTGACTTGGATGCAAAGTATGCCACTGAGGAAAATGCCGATTGGAAACCACTTCTCTATGATGAAAAAAGCAAAGAGTTAGTGATTCCCAATGGAACCATTGGTTCACGCTGGGACAAGAGCAAAAAGTGGAATTTAGAGATGGTGAATGTCTCAACCGGAAAAGAGATTTCACCACAACTCTCTTTTGCAAATGATTTTGATGAAGTGAAAGAGGTGGCTTTCCCTTATTTTGGTGGAGACGATTACAAACACGAATACTTTAATGCCACCAAGCACGAAGAAATTATTAATCGAAAAATACCCGTACGCAAATCACCCGATGGGAAATTTCTCTACTGTACAATATTTGATTTAACTATTGCCAACTATGGTCTTTCATTGGGACTTCCCGGAGAAGCTCCTTCTCCGGAATATACGGAGGATGCTCTTTATACACCTGCTTGGCAAGAAAAAATAACAGGCGTTCCCGCTTCGCAAATAATTTCCACCGCGCGGCAATTTGCCGAAAATGCCGAAAAAACAGAAGGTAAATCGATGATTATTATTGGGTGTGGTGTGAACCAATGGTTCCATACAGATATGATCTATCGTAGTGCAATAAATATGCTGGTATTTTGTGGTTGCGTAGGTCAATCAGGCGGAGGCTGGTCTCACTATGTAGGTCAGGAAAAATTACGCCCACAAACGGGTTGGTTGCCACTTGCTTTTGCACTTGATTGGCATCGCCCACCACGTCATATGAATGCCACCTCCTATTTTTACATGCACACCAGTCAGTGGCGTTACGAAAAAGTGGGATTGTCAGAATTGATTTCCCCTTTGGCCGACAAGGAAAAATGGAGCAAGATGTCTATGATTGATTGCAACGTAAAATCAGAACGTATGGGCTGGTTGCCTTCAAGTCCACAATTAAACGACAATCCCATTAAATTGGGACATCAAGCTGCTGAACAAGGTAAGGATGTGAAAAACTTTATAACAGAGAAATTAAAGAATAATGAACTATCGATAGCTTCTGAAGATCCGGACGATCCTAAAAACTTCCCCAGAAACATGTTTATATGGCGTTCGAATCTATTGGCATCAAGCGCCAAGGGGATGGAATATTTTATGAAGCATTTGTTAGGCGCACAAAATAGTGTGATGGGAGATGACCTAAAAACAAACGGTCAACAACTTCCACAAGAAGTGAAATGGCACGATAAAGCTCCCGAAGGGAAACTCGATTTGCTGGTGACGCTCGATTTCAGAATGTCCACTTCAGCCCTTCACTCCGACATCGTTTTGCCTGCAGCTACGTGGTACGAAAAAAACGATCTGAGTACCACCGACCTACACCCATTTATTCATCCTTTCTCCAATGCAGTCGATCCCGTTTGGGAATCACGCACAGATTGGAATATTTTTAAAGGATTGGCAAAAAAAGTTTCGGAGCTTTCTCCGGGTCATCTTGGAAAAGAGAGAGATGTAGTTTTGCTACCCATGCAACACGACTCTCCCATGGAGATATCAGAAACTGCCTACGCCAAAGATTGGAAAGAAGAGAAGGACCTAGAACTGAAGCCGGGCAAAAACATGTCCGATATTATCGAAGTGATTCGTGACTATCCAGATACCTACCAAAGATTTACCTCATTGGGACCGCTTATGGAAGAATTGGGGAATGGCGGAAAGGGCATCAACTGGGATACAAAAGAAGAGGTAGAGTTGCTGAAGAAGCTGAATCTATCTTCTATCATTGGACACAAAACCAATGGAAGGGCACTGATAGAAACCGACATTCATGCTGCCGAAATGATTCTTACGTTGGCACCCGAAACCAATGGGAAAGTAGCCGTTAAGGCTTGGGAGGCACTTGAAAAAATAACAGGACGCAAACTTCGTCACTTGGCATCTAAGCGAGAAGATGAACAGATTCGATTTAAAGATTTGCTCCATCAACCTCGAAAAATTATCACTTCGCCCATTTGGAGCGGCGTTGAATCGCATGAAGTTTCCTACAATGCCGGTTACACCAATGTGCATGAATTGATTCCTTGGCGAACACTCACAGGTCGGCAGTCTCTCTATCAGGATCACCCCTGGATGATTGACTTTGGTGAAAATCTGGTTTGCTACAAGCCGCCCATAGACACCAAGTCATTAAAAGGAATGATTCAAAAATTAGATGGTAAAGAGAAGTATATGATTCTTAATATGATGACTCCTCATAACAAATGGACTATCCACTCCACTTGGTCAGACAACTTATTGATGCTCACCTTAGGACGTGGAGGTCCTGTGGCATGGTTGAGCGAAGATGATGCCAAAAAAATGGATCTGATAGACAATGATTGGGTGGAGGTTTACAACCAAAATGGAGCTACGGTAGTACGACTGGTAGTATCGCAACGAATTCCCAATGGAGCGATGATCATGTACCACAATCAAGAGCGAACCGTGAATATGCCAGTAAGCCAAATTACAGGAAACCGTGGAGGTGTTCACAATTCCGTATCCAGACTTTGTCTCAAACCCACCCACATGATAGGTGGTTACGCACAATTGAGCTATGGTCTCAATTATTATGGTACTATTGGTGCCAATCGGGATGAATTTGTCATCATTCGCAAACTCAACAAAGTAGAGTGGATGGATCAACCCATAGAAGAAAATTAAAAAAAAAGAAACGCTATGAATATACGTGCACAAATAGCAATGGTTATGAACCTGGACAAGTGTATCGGCTGTCACACCTGCTCAGTTACTTGTAAAAATGTATGGACTTCGCGCAAAGGCGTTGAGTACGTATGGTTCAATAATGTAGAGACCAAACCCGGAATAGGTTATCCCGACGAGTGGGAGAATCAGGAACGCTGGAAAGGTGGCTGGAAGATCGATAAAGATCGACTCACACCCAAAATGGGCAACAAGCTGGGTATTATGAAAAATCTTTTTGCAAGTCCCACTATGCCCACAATAGATGATTACTACGAACCTTTTACATTCAACTATTCCATTCTACACAAAGGTTCGAAATTTAAAACTCCGCCCACAGCCAGACCCCACTCTATCTTAACAGGTAAAGTGATGGAGAAAATTGAAAAAACACCTAACTGGGAAGATGATTTGGGTGGGGAGTTTAAAAATCGAAGTAAAGAAACCAACTTTAAAAATGTTCCCAAAGATATTTATGGTGAGTTTGAAAACTCGTTTATTATGTATCTGCCTCGTATTTGTGAACACTGTCTCAATCCAACTTGTGTGGCGGTGTGTCCATCTGGAGCCATCTACAAGCGTGAAGAAGACGGCATTGTTCTCATCGATCAGGATCGCTGTCGCGGATGGCGCCAATGCGTGAGTGGTTGTCCTTATAAGAAAGTGTACTTTAACTGGGAAACTCATAAATCAGAAAAATGCACTTTCTGTTATCCTCGAATAGAAGTTGGAGAATCTACCATTTGCAGTGAGTCGTGCGTAGGAAGAATCAGATATATAGGTATGATTTTGTACGATGCCGACAAAATTAAAGAAGTAGCAGCAACACCTGATGAAAAAGATCTTTACGAAGAACATCTCAATATGTTTTTAGATCCAAACGATCCTGAAGTAATTGCTGAGGCACAAAAACAAGGCATCCACCATAATGTTTTGGAGGCTGCAGCATCATCACCCATTTACAAAATGGCCATCGACTGGAAGGTTGCCTTCCCATTGCACCCGGAATACCGAACATTGCCCATGGTGTGGTATGTGCCTCCTCTATCTCCAATCCAATCTGCAGTCAACAGTGGAACAATTGGCATGAACGGCATTTTACCAGATGTGGACGATATGCGTATTTCTCATAAATATTTGGCTAACCTTTTCACGGCAGGCGATGAAAAACCCATTAAAGAGGCTCTTAAACGTATGCTGGCTATGCGCGCTTATATGCGCAGTAAAACAGTGGACAAAGAGATAAATACCGAAGTGTTGGAAGGCACAGGTCTTACTCCTGAAGAAACAGAAAAGATGTATCACCTCATGGCTATTGCCAATTATAAAGATCGGTTCGTGATACCTACCAGCCATAGGGAAGAAGCAAAAAATGTGTATCAACATCAATCCAGCGGTGGTTATCCGGATGGAGATAGCAACGACACTGAAAAATTTAAAAATCTATTTGGAGGTATCTAATTATGATAAAGACGTATAAAATACTTTCTCTTTTACTCTCTTATCCAAATGATGAGTTGCAGAAATTTCTACTTCAAGCAGAAGAAGAATTGAGAGATGAGTCATTGCTTCATGAAGAAAAAATAGCTGAAATAGCCCAATCTTGCAAAAGATTCAATCAAATGGACCTCACCGATTGGCAAGGAGAATATGTACAGCTATTTGATTATTCCAGAAGTGTTTCGCTACATATATTTGAGCATATAAAAGGTGATTCAAGAGATCGAGGACAAGCAATGGTCAATCTCATGGAGTTTTATAAGGAGAAAGGAATGCACCTAACCGCCAAAGAGCTCCCGGATTACATTCCCGTTTTTTTGGAATTTCTTTCTACTCTATCACCCAGCAAGTCTGCCGAACTTTTAGGGGAGACTGTAAATATTATGGATAAGATAAATGTTGCTCTGAGAGAAAGCGAAAATCCTTACAGCTCTATTTTCAAAGCTATTATTTCATTATCAGCCAAGCAACCCGATAAGGCGATAACACGTGAGATGATCAAAAATGAAAAGCCGCTGGATTTGGATGCTGAATATGAGGAGGAACCTGTGACTTTTGGAGGATCTTCCTCTTGCTCTTCACAAGGATCTTCTGCTTGCAAATCAACACACAGACTAATTTAATCTGTTTCAAACATAAAATCAACAGATATGGACAACTTCATTAATAACCTACTGTTCACCTATTTCCCACTCATAGCCCTGGCGATATTTTGGTTCGGGATTATTACTCGGCTGATTATGATTAATAAAACCGTTCACGCTGACTCTACCCAATTTATTGCCGACAAAAAAGTGAAACTGGGCAGCAACCTTTTTCATGTGGGAATTATCCTTGTCTTTTTCGGACATCTCACACTTTTTATCCCAGAATGGGTTTATCATATGGTGATGACCACTGAAACCAAAAGAATTATTGCTTTAACAATGGGTTCTTTCTTTGGAACCATGGCTGTTGTGGGAATGTCCATTTTGATCATCCGACGATTTAACGCTCCGCGTATGAAAGCGAACAGTAGTATTTTAGACTATTTTATCATTATATTATTATTGGTAGAGGCTGTATTAGGGCTGACTGCCGTTGCAGGAACCGCCACAACCCCCATTGAGAAATATGCTGCCTTAAGTGAATGGGCGCAGGCAGTGGTTACATTTCAGCCTGATGCAGGTGCAATACTAATAAACCACTCCATCCAGTATAAAATACATATCGTTACCGGACTCTTTATTTTTATGATTTTTCCTTATACCAAACTGATGCACATGTTAGTTTATCCCTTTGTTTACTTCTTAAGATCGGGATATCAGTTAGTAAGAAGGAGAAGTTGAGTGGGAGGGCATTTTTTTTGAATAGGAGAAGATAGGTAAATTCTTGGATGCCACTTCTATTGAATCCCTTCAGGATTCATAATTATGAATCATCTTGTACCACGTATTTCGTGCAAGGTGGAAATTACTCAATAATACCTCAGAACCCTAAATCATTTTTTAATATACTGCCCAATTGCTTTTACATATTCTTCAAAAGCATCAATCCCCTCTTTGGTTACTTCTACGGATGTATGTTGATAATTGTTTCTAAATCCTTTTGTTATGGAAATGTATTTTTCTTGTTCTAATTTTTTTAATTGAACACTGATATTACCGGATGTCGCTTTTGTAACTTCTTTCAATTCATTAAAATCAGATTTGCCGTTACTAATCAGATAAGAAATAATGGCTAACCTGAGTTGAGAATGCAATAAGGGATTTAAATCTTCAAACATTTCCTTTTTTCTTATATTGAACCATTAATATAATACCCGGAATAAATACTGCAATTATAGCAACTATGCCCATTAATAGTGGTTGGTATAGAATTGGAATATAAAATCCTGCAAAGGCTGAAAGATTGATTAATATACCGGAAAACAGCAGTAATCTACTTCTAACTGAAACTCCGGATATGATTGTACCTACAGCTAATAGAATAAGTATAACGGGTATTAGGTTTTCTCTTAAAATCCTGCCAAATAGAAAACCCAAAACAAGCATATTTATCGATAAAAAAACCCAAGCATATGAAACTATTGCACTTATTTGATTGTGTTTGCTTTTCCTCTCTTTTTTAGAGAAATAATAGAATGAATATAAAACCCCTATTGGCATCAAGAGGTAAGGATACCAATTGGTAGCATAATACTCATTTTTGAGAAGCACAAATTGACCAATGGCTGCAATTGCGATTAATACGCCCCAAAGCATAAAGATAAATCCATTTTCTTCAAACTTCTTTCGTGCTTGAGCAATTACTTCTGTAATTAGTTCCAAACTTTTCTCGGCGGATAATTTTTCTGTTTTCATAATGATAATTTTATAAAGTGTTTTGCAAAGATAAAGTAGTTTATATTATAAACCAAGTTTAATTGAAAAAAGTTTATTAGAATGGTAATTATTTTTGTTATGCATTAATTGTATTGTCATACTTCTTATTATTAATTCACTTTACTTTGAGGAATAACTTTTAGATTATGTATTTCAGTGAGCTTGCAAACGCATGGGACAATTTTACTATCTTTGTATTAAACAATATTAATTTGAAACAAGAAGTTGTGTTAACAACTTCTGTCCATTTTACTGAAAAATAGAGTATGAATATAATCACAGTAACCTTAAAATATTTGATAGTTAGTTTTATAATCTACTTTTTTTTTGTTACATCTAATAAGATTCAAGCACAAACAAACGACGATGAGTTAAAGCTTGGTCTGGTACTAAGCGGTGGCGGAGCAAAAGGTTTTGCCCATATCGGTGTTCTGAAAGTCTTTGAAGAGGAGAATATTCCCATTACACTTATAACGGGCAATAGTATTGGCACAATTGTAGGCGCGCTTTATTCTATTGGATATTCGGCACAAGACATTGAAGATTTTGTGAGAGCGCAAGATTGGGAAATGTTGCTTTTAGATAGAATACCACGAAAGCTTAAAACACCCTTTAAACAAAATTATGAGCAAAAATATCTTTTGCAATTTGACCTTAATACAAAAAATAAAAAACTATCACTACCCTCAGGCTATGTGAAAGGTAATAATATATTGAATCTCTTTAGTGGCATCACTGCAAATATTCCAGATAGTGTTTATTTCTCTGATTTACCCATACCTTTTGCTTGTGTGGCCTACAATTTAGAGACTGGTAAAGAGGAATTGTTGAACTATGGACATTTGCCAACAGCAATGTTGTCGAGCATGGCCATTCCAGGGGCTTTCTCTCCGGTTAATTTTAATGGTATGCGCTTAGTTGATGGGGGAGTGATTAATAACTTTCCCGTGGATATTGCTAAAGATATGGGAGCTGATATAATAATTGGCATTGACTTACAACAAGAGAAAGACGAAGATTTGCAATTTGAATCTATAACTTCTATTCTGATGGGAATTGTAGATCAGATTGAAGTTGAAAAGCACAATAACAACATTGAGCTGGCCGATATAGTTATTAACCCTGAACTTAAAGGTGTTTCTACATTTGACTTTAAAGCAAGTGCTGTTGACAGTATCATGAAAAAAGGAGAAATGGCCGCTCGCAAACAGATGCCTAAAATAAAAGAGTTGATTTCGGGACGAAATATCAAGCGAAACAATAAAAAAGATATAGCATATAAACATATTGATGAATGGTTGATAAGAGAAGTCGTATTAGAAGATGAGTATCAAAACGACGTTAAGTTTATATTATCGACATTGAATATTACTCCAAACACTGTTTATACAACAAGTGAAATAGACGAAGCCACAAAAAGACTCTATGCCTACGGCAACTTCGAAATGGTGAACTATAAGTTGAAGCCAAATGGAATGGGGCATAATCTTGAGTTGATTATAAAAGATAAAAAAGAATCTAAGCTGATGCTGGGGGCGGGATTCAATACAGTTGATCTTGCAGTAATTTATGCCAACTATTCAAAACAAAACTACTCCAATTTTTTTAGCCTTATGATGATTGATACAAAAATAGCTATCAATCCTCAAATAAAGATGATTATGGAATCTAACCGTATGTATTATACTACTATGGGATTAGAAATAGGTGCGCGATACAATAAGTTGAATCAGTATGAAGAGGGAAGTAGGACTGGCAAAATGGATGTTGTGAATGTTTCAGCTTCGTTATATACTAATAGAAGGCTTCAGAACAATATAGATTTTGGATTGGGTGCAACTCAACATTATTATAGTAATAGTTCCTATAGGCGCAGTGACTCCGACAATATCATCAATTTGTTTGATGTTGATACAAGCGGATTTTATTCAACGCTGTTTGGTCAATTCACAATAGATAGTAGAGATGATGTCAATCTTACCAGAAGGGGTCTTTATTTAAACACAAAGTTTTCTCTTCTTGTAAACAAAGGAGAATTCTCTAATATTGTTCCAATCTATGGACTAAAGGTAAATTCTGTAATGCCAATTAATGATGATGTTTATCTATTGGGCAGTTTTCACCATCGAACTTTGTTCAATACGGAGAGTCTAAGTTCGGGCTACTCCAATTATGCTGCCAATACCTTTAACTCTTATTCAGATTATTCTTTCCCTGTATTAGGACAACGAGGCATCAGTTTTTTAGAACCTGTAAGTACATTAGGTGAGTTGGGCTTTAGAATCGGGTTAGATGATAAGAACTTCCTAACTCCACGAGTACAAGCTTTGTTGCAATTTGATGAGTGGAAAAACTTTGGTTTTGGTCATTTTAATTGGAGTGCAGGTATTACTTATCAAACTTCTACAAGATTGGGTCCCATTGACTTTACGCTGGGATATCAAAATGAATTTAGCGATTTTAATTTCTTTGGTGGAGTGGGGCATCAGTTTTAGAAGAGTATTTTTATACAATAACAAACAGAGATGAGAAGCTAAAGTTCTACTTTGGCTTCCCATCTCTGTTTTATAATTGGTCTTTATTTTATTACTCCACTTTCACTACTTTGCTTCTTTCGCCTACTCCATTTTCATTAAACGCTTCCACAGCAAAGTAATACTCTTGACTTTTGGTTAGATTTTTCATTTCCAATTCAGGATTATCATAAACTAACCATGTGTTGTACAATTTGTCTGGTGCTATTCCCCAAAATACATTGTAACCTTGCGCATCTTTTGTAGGATTCCAATTGAGTTGGACATCTCTTCGATCTTCTTTCCTATTTACTTTAAAGCCTTTTACTGTTCCTGGAGTCTTTCCGTTACCTTTACCAAAAATACGTAATTCTGATATTGAAAGATGTGGAGTGGGCACATGGATATTGGTAAATTTTACGTAACGTGTTTTTACAGGATTATCCAATTCCACGTAATCATTAGGTACGTCTTTCGTGTTTTCATTTTTATCTATCAACATTTCCCAATTCTTCCCATCTTTTGAAACCTCAATTGTATATTGATGCTTTAAATCAGGATAACGACCATACATATCGCTTTCATAATCATGATAATTAATCTGAATACTGCAAATTTCCATCTCTTTTTCCAAATCTATTTCAATCCATTGACCCGCATCTTTGCTCTGAGCAAGCCAAAATGATTTCACATTTTCGTCAACCATGTTTTCAGCTCCATATTCTTCTACAAAAGATGAAACTTTTACAGGTTTCTTGTAAGATAGTAACATCCATCCGGCAAACTCTCCCAGATTTTTTGCAGATGCCGGAACAAAATGTGGGTAATCGCCAAAATAAGTATCTGAATGCATTAATCCATCTTTATCAAAGAATGTTTGAAACATTCCAATCCGTCTTTCCCAACCAACTGCAATAGCTACAGCCATTGTTGAAAAGTGCCAGTAAGTTCCATTTTCCCCCTCAACTGTGCTGCCATGCCCCATACCATTGATGAAGCCTCCCGGCTTATATGAAAAAGGATTGTTTGGCATATACTTGTAAGGACCTAAAGGGCTGTCTGCTATGTATGCTCCGTCTCCATACACATTAAACTGTGTGCCGGGTGCGCCGTATTGTAAATAATATTTGCCATTATGTTTTGTCATCCATGGACCCTCAATAAAACCCGGTAATGTATCTGTATGATTTTCACCAAAACGTTCCCAACCATTTTCTTCAGGATTCAAATTGAACAATTCATGTGTTTCACCAGGTTTGAAAGAGTTGTTCTTGTCAAGTTTCTTTCCTCTAATTGGCCATCTGTTTGATGAACCCCAAAACACATATGCCTGACCGTCATCATCGATAAAAAGATCGGGATCTTGCAGTTGCGTTAAAATTGAAGGAGTGGCTTTCCAGTCTCCTTTTTTTGGATTGTCAGTATATAAAACACTGGACTGCCCGGACGGATTTCCAAACACATAAAGCACAGAGTCACGATAATTGTGAGCTGCAGGAGCATTAGAACCTTCAAAATACCATTTCTCTGGTTTTATAAAATCCCAGTTGTTTAAATCTGTTGAATGCCAGTATCCCATAGATCGTGTAACAAACATATAATATTCGCCACGAAACTTGACTACTGCGGGATCAGCCCCCGAACGATAGGAAAGTCCTTCATGGGCATTATATATCATATAAGTGTAATCCAAGTTAAGTGGATTCGCATAAGTTTTATAGTCCTTTTGTGCTTCAGATGAGAAGCTCAAAAGAATGAAGAGTAAAGTTATTGTTATAAATTTCATGTTATTTTGTTATTAGGATTAAGAGCCCACTTATAAAAGTCAATTCTCCTTCCTTTTACCCAAATCGCCTACGAGAGGACTTTGGCTGAGTGTTGATTATTAGGTTTGCCCTTCGAAGGACAAAGGGCAGAAAAAACTAATTATCAGCAATTGAGAGTTTTCAAGTTTGATTCAACTTTTAACTCTTAGTTCTTAATTCTTAATTCTCTTTCTTCGGCTTCAAAGCCTCCAAATATTCGTTCAAATACTTCTGATCATTTTCGTCGCTATCGCCATAATAGGTTCGTAACTCATCCAATCTTTTGTGAAGATCTTTTCGCACATCGGCATACGATTCATCATCATAGATGTTTCTCATCTCCATAGGATCCGTTTCTAAATCGTACATTTCCCATTCGTCAATATCATAATAGAAGTGCATCAATTTATAGCGTTTGGTTGCTACTCCATAATGTCGTTTCACCATGTGTACCGATGGATATTCGTAATAGGTGTAGTATACAGCATCGCGCCACTTATCTATTTTGCCTGCCACCAAATCGCGAAACGATTCCCCTTGAATTTCTTGAGGAGTTTCAGTGTTTGTATAATCAAGAAATGTGGGAGCAAAGTCTAAGTTTTGTACTAAGTCGTCAATCTTTGTTCCGGCTTTAATCTCTTTTGGATAGCGCATAAGTAGTGGCATACGGAATGACTCTTCATACATGAATCGCTTGTCAAACCAGCCGTGTTCGCCCAAGTAAAATCCTTGGTCTGAAGTATAGATTACGATTGTGTTTTCTGCTAAACCGGCTTCATCAAGAAAATCAAGCACCTGACCAACACCATCATCAACGGAGGCAATAGTAGCCAGATAATCTTGCATATATCGTTGATAACGATAATCCATTATATCCTTCTCGCTCATTGTCGGGAAGAGTTTTTTAAAATCTTCGTCTATTGGTCTGTAAACAGAATCCCAGGCAGCTCTTTGCTCTTCGTTCATTCTGCCGATATTCAAATCGAACAACCTGCGTCCCCAAGGGGTATCTATTCCGAACTCTTCTGCAGTTTCTGGATAAATCTTGATATCGCCAATCCATGTCATTTCCTTGGCAATGTTCATTTCGGCAGTTTTTGCCGCTGTTCCTCTTCCCTCATAATCGTCATACAAAGTTTCCGGTTTTGGGAATGTCATTTTAGTGTATTCCTTATAATATTTTTCAGCAGGCAGCCACTCTCGATGAGGAGCTTTGTGATGATATAGCAAGCAGAATGGTTTATTTGGATTGCGTTTGTTCTTCATCCAATCCAATGCCAAATCAGTGATGATCTCGGTTACGTATCCTTCTATTACCTCTGGTTTCTCACCGTTTTTGATAAAATCGGGATTGTAATATTTACCCTGTCCGGGTAGTACCATGGAATAGTCGAAGCCTTGTGGCTTTCCATCCATATGTATCTTTCCAATCATGGCTGTTTCGTAACCGTTTGCTTGCAATAATTTGGTGAAATTGTCCTGATCCCAGTTGAATGGTTGTACATTGTCCACCTTGCCGTTTACAAAGCTATGCTTTCCGGTTAACAGCACTGCACGACTGGGAGCAGAAATGGAATTGGTTACTGTTGCACGACTGAAAATAGCTCCTTCGTTTGCAATTCTGTCAATGTTAGGAGTTTGGTTTAAACCGTGACCGTATGCGCTAATTGCCTGATAGGCATGGTCGTCGCTCATAATAAAAATAATGTTAGGCTGTTTCACCTCCTGTTCTTTTGGAGCGCAGCTAACGAGACTTTTGCCTAAAGCAATGAGAGTCATTGATTTGATTAAACTTCTATTCATAGCAATTGTTTTTATAGAAGTTGCAGTTTCAAAATATGGGTAGCCTGTTTTGGGTTTCCTAAACACATTAGATGTAATTTTATATCTCTCAAGTAGGTTTGATTTTTTTGTGATGTGTCTTTTCTGTCCAAAACATAATTGAATGTAAGTTTTATTCTGTCTGATAGTACTTTTAATACCTAACAAGTTGGGTAAACTTGTTAGGAGAAGGCGAATACCTGTTAGATAATTTAAAAAGAACTCTCTTTCTTATCAAATCGGAACTCGGGACTCGGGAGTAGGAATTCGATATTCCGGATAATATGTAAGATTATTTTTTGTCGAACAACCGAAATCACGAAATCACAAAAAACCCATCACTCAACCAAAACAAAACTCCCCTCAAATTCCTTGTCAGAATTTCCTGCGATAAAAAACTCAAATTCTCCCGGTTCAGCAACATGTTCCAGTTTAGCATTATAAAACTTCAAATCATCAGCTGTTACTTCAAATTGTACTTCTTGCGATTCTCCTTTCTTTAAAAACACTTTTTTGAAACCAATCAGTTGCTTCATTGGTGGAGTAATACTTCTTATCTTATCATGTATATAAAGCTGAGCAATCTCATAACCATCATAGTCACCTGTGTTAGTAATAATGGTTGAAATAGTAATTTTACCGTCAGCTTGCAATTCTTCTTTGTCTGCTTTCGCCGTTTCATATTCAAATTCTGTATAACTTAAACCATATCCAAAAGGTAGCAAAGGAGAGTTTTCTACATCCAGATAATTAGAACGAAATTTTTGGAACTCATCACCTTCCTGTGGTCTTCCGGTTGTTTTCATGCTATAGTAAATAGGAATCTGCCCAACATTGCGTGGCCATGTCATGGTGAGTTTTCCCGATGGATTATAATTTCCAAAAAGTACATCGGCTACTGCATTTCCTGCTTCAACTCCCGGGAACCAAACTTGCAGAATGTTTACCGGAAGATTCATCTCTTCAGCAATGGTAAGAGGGCGTCCACTCATCAACACCAGTACTACAGGCTTTCCTGAAGCTGCCAATTTGCGTATCAACTTTTTTTGACTTTCCGGAATATCTAAATTAGTGCGATTAGCAGACTCACCGGTCATTTCACTGGCTTCGCCAACCACAGCCACAACAACATCGGCATTTTGTGCTGTTTGCATGGCTTCTTGTAGCATTTCATCGGGTGTACGTTCGTCGATGATTGCTCTCGGACCAAAAACATTCACTTTTTCAGCCAATTCGGCATCATCAGTTATATTTGCTCCTTTAGCATAAGTAACTTGTGCATTGGGTGCTACGTTTTTAATTCCTTGTAAAATAGGAATTGACAACTTGAAGTCTCCGGTTGGAGCCCAAGTTCCCAACATATTGTTTTGATCATTGGCTAAAGGACCAACAAGTGCAATTTTTGCATTTTTCTTTAAGGGAAGGACATTTCCTTCTTTTTTCAACAATACAAATGAAGCTGCAGCAGCTTTACGAGCAAGATCACGATTCTCCTGGCTGAGAATATCACGTGCAGGTCTGCCGGCATCGGAATAGAGATACGGGTTGTCTAAAAGACCTAACCTTTCCTTTGCTTCCAATATTCGTCGAGCAGCTTGTGTGATCTCTTCTTCCGAAACCTTTCCTTCGTCAACAGATTTCATCAATGTCGTCAGGAAACCTTCGCCAACCATATCCATATCGAGACCGGCTTTAAGTGCTAATGCAGAAACTGCTTGTAAATCGCCCATTCCATGATCTACCATTTCATTTATAGAAGTATAATCTGAAACAACAAATCCATCGAAACCCCATCTATGACGAAGTAAATCTGTTAACAACCATTTATTGCCCGATGCCGGAACACCATCAATATCGTTGAACGAAGTCATCACGCTACCCACTCCTGCATCAACTGCTGCCTTATAGGGAGGTAGATATTCGTTGAACATCTTGATATGACTCATATCAGTAGTATTATAATCGCGACCACCTTCAGCAGCGCCGTACAGTGCCATGTGTTTTACGGTTGCCATCATGGTATGTGGAGCACTCATATTATCTTGTTGATAACCTCGCACAACTGCTTTAGCAATTTGCGAACCCAAGTAAGGATCTTCTCCCGCTCCTTCTGCCACGCGTCCCCAACGCGGGTCGCGTGCTATGTCAACCATGGGCGAGAAGTTCCAATTA
>Ga0265293_10003741_pt1 | contig 27848 bp, 24 predicted proteins | sample Munlanlewell138R_FD_192505 | JGI IMG/M metagenome (GOLD analysis project Ga0265293, IMG submission 192505) | Leachate microbial communities from a municipal landfill in Southern Ontario, Canada - Leachate well 138R | ecosystem: Engineered > Solid waste > Landfill > Unclassified | place: Canada...
ATGGCGATAAAGGGGGCGACATTCTCCTTGACGAACTCGGATTCGGAATTGTCGTAGATCTTCTGCAGCCGCTCGCGCAATTTCGGCTCCGGCTCCGAGAGGTTCGCCCGCATCTGCCGCAGATGCTGGTTTTCTTTTTCCGTATGCCCGGACAAACAAACATCGGCGATCAGCGCCGTGATGAGCTGCAGCGCCGATGCGCGGAAGAAGTCGTCGCGGATCGAGGTCGACCGTCCGGTATCGGTCACCACCCAACTGGCGACGGCCACGACATCCTCTTCTCGGGTAGCCCCGTACCGGCCGATCCAGTCCAGTACATTGAATCCCGTTGTCGGATCCTTGGGGTCGAGGACGAAGACGTCCCGGCCGGCCTTGCGCCGATGCGCAATTACCATAGGGGCAACCTCGTTGGACGGGTCGAGAGCAACGAGGCCGCCACCCCATTTGAGCGCGGTCGGCACCGTCACCGAGGTCGTCTTGAACCCGCCCGATCCGGCAAAGACCAAGCCGTGAGTCGAGCCGAAGGACGCATCAAAGCACAGGAGGGGCGATCGACCGCCCGCGCCCCATGTCTCAGGATCGTCGGAACGGAATCCGCGATCGGCGACGACATCCTTGTCGACGCGGTAGGCCTCCCCGACGACAACACCTCCGGTATCGGGAAAGAGACGCTTCGCCTCGTTGACGCCCATCCATTCCGCTTCGCCATGGATCGCACGTTTCCCGCGAATGCGGCGCGGTTCGGCGGCAGCGAAGGCCGCATTTCCGCGAAGGACGACCCGCAGCGCGAACACGCCGGCGACTATGGCCAGCATTGCGCCGATGGCCGTTGCCGGATCGACATAGTTGATGATCGTGCTTCCCGCCGGTACATCGGCCGCGAAGGCTGCCAGCCTGACAACTTCCCGGATCGCCGCGAGGGAAACGACAATGAACGTCGCGAGCAGTACGCCCGCCCCCGCGAAGCGGATGGCGGCCGCGCCCTTCGCGGCGAACAGGAATATGACGCCGATCCCAGCCGCCGCGACATAGGGCAGGGCGATGCCCACCCGGCCCAGGGCGAGCCGGGCGTCGGGTGTCGTGCCGAAGCCCGCGGTCCACTGCTCGATTCCGGTGAGGAGGACAACCACCATCACCATGATCGCGCCGGGCGCGATCAGCAGCGCGATCCTAGTCGGGGTCATGGGTAAACGCCCTTTCCCCGATGGCGAGCAGCCGGGCGCGCTCATTGCCATCAGCTTTGATCCGGCTCGCGCCATCGATCAAGAGGCCGAGCAGCAGCGCGCGCTTCTCGTAGCGCAACCCGGCCTTGGCGATGAGGCCGCCAAGCTGGATCTTCTCCCGCGTATCCTTCTTCCGATCCTCGGACTGGCTGGCTTGTCGCATGCGCTCAAGCCTCCCCACCCGACCCCGCAGGCGCGCCAGGTGCGACCGGCGCAACGGCAGGCTTGGCTGCGCGAGGGCCCCCTTTGCGAAACCTGGCGGCGACCTCCTCAAGCGCCGTGATGAGATCGTTATCCTCGATCTCGATCTCACCCAGCCCGGCTTTCAGCGCCAGCCGGCCGATGCGCTCGGCCTCGCGTGTCTCGGCGGCTTTGAGCTGATCCTGAAGACGCGCGATTTCCTCCCTGATCTTCGATGACGGCTTTCTCATTCCGGTGGCTCCATTCTTGCTCGACTGCCCTTTGGCAGGGGCAAGAATCGGCCGGGATCGCGCTTTGCGCGACCCGGCATAAATGCCGGGTCGGCGGAGCCGACACTTCTTGAGATGATCCCGGCGATCCGAAGGATTGCCTCCAAGGGCGCAATTATACGTCGCTGGCGCGACGCGTTTGCTTGTCCGTCCTCTAGCCGGCCCGTGAGCTGCCTTCGGTGCGTTGGATCAACCGGAAGAAGGGGTGGCGCTGCCGTGGCCATCGCGCATTTCTCAGCCAGCATCGTCAGTCGCGGGAACGGCAGCAGCGCGGTGCTGTCGGCGGCCTATCGCCACTGCGCGCGGATGGATTTCGAGCGCGAGGCCCGAACGGTCGACTATTCCCGCAAACTCGGATTGCTGCACGAGGAGTTCGTGATCCCGGCCGACGCACCCGACTGGCTGCGAACCATGATCGCGGACCGGTCGGTCGCAGGGGCGGCCGAGGCATTCTGGAACAAGGTCGAGGCCTTCGAAAAACGGGCGGATGCCCAGCTTGCCAAAGACCTCACCATTGCGTTGCCGCTCGAGCTGACCGCCGAGCAGAACATCGCCCTGATGCGCGATTTTGTGGACAGCCAGGTGCTGGCGCGCGGCATGGTGGCCGACTGGGTCTATCACGACAATCCGGGCAATCCCCATGTCCATCTGATGATGACGTTGCGCCCGCTCACCGAAGACGGGTTCGGCGCCAAGAAGATCGCGATGATGGGGTCAGACGGCCAGCCGCTCAGGACGAAAACCGGTAAGATCCAGTATGCGCTATGGGCCGGCGGCATCGAGGAGTTCAACGCGGTTCGCGACGCCTGGTTCGAGCGGCTCAATCATCATCTGGCGCTTAATGGGATCGACCTGCGCGTCGATGGCCGGTCATACGAAAAACAGGGCATCGCGCTTGTTCCAACCATTCACCTGGGCGTCGGCGCCAAGGCGATGTATCGCAAAGGCCAGGCGAGCGGCGCGTTGCCGGACCTTGAACGCCTTCAGATCCAAAAGGAGCGTCGGGCCGAGAACGCCCGTCGTATCGAGACCAATCCCGAGCTGGTGCTGGATATCATCACCCGCGAAAAGAGCGTCTTCGACGAGCGTGATGTGGCCAAGGTGCTGCACCGCTATATCGACGATGCGAACCGGTTCCAGAACCTCCTGGCGCGGGTTCTTCAAACCCCCGAAATCCTGCGGCTCGAGCGCGAGCGCGTCTCGCTTGCAACGGGGAAGCGTGAACCGGCCAAGCTCACCACGCGGGAGTTGATCCAGCTCGAAGTCGGGATGGCGTCACGGGCAATCTGGCTGTCGCGGCAGTCCTCGCATAGCGTTCATCGCCGAGTGCTGGAAAAGACCTTCGAGCGCAACGCCCGCCTCTCGGCCGAGCAGCGATCGGCCATCGAGCATGTCGCGGGAGGCAAGCGGATCGCCGCGATCGTCGGCCGCGCCGGCGCCGGCAAGACCACGATGATGAAGGCTGCTCGCGAGGCATGGGAAGCGGCCGGTTATCGTGTCGTCGGCGGCGCTCTGGCGGGCAAGGCGGCCGAGGGGCTTTCGAGCGAGGCCGGGATTGCCTCCCGCACCCTGTCGTCGTGGGAGCTGCGTTGGCAACAGGGACGTGACGCGCTCGACGATAAGACCGTCTTCGTCCTGGACGAGGCCGGCATGGTGTCGTCGCGGCAAATGGCCCTCATGGTCGAAACCGTGACGAAAGCTGGCGCGAAGCTGGTTCTCGTCGGCGATCCAGATCAGCTGCAGCCGATCGAGGCGGGTGCAGCGTTCCGCGCTATCGCCGATCGCATCGGCTATGCGGAGCTCGGGCAGATCTATCGCCAGCGCGAGATCTGGATGCGGGCGGCGTCAACCGATCTGGCCGGCGGTCGGATTGGCACTGCACTCGCGGCCTACGACCATGCCGGCATGGTCCGGACCGAATGGTCCAGGGATGATGCGATCACCGCACTGATCGACGACTGGAACGACGATTTCGATCCGACGAGAACGGCGTTGATCCTTGCACATCGCCGGGTCGATGTACGGGAATTGAACGAACGCGCACGCGCAAAACTGATTGAGCGCGGCATGATAGAAGAGGGCTTTGCCTTCCGCACCGAGGATGGATCCCGCAACTTCGCTGCTGGTGATCATATCGTGTTTCTCAAGAACGAGGGGTCGCTGGGCGTTAAGAACGGCATGCTGGCAAAGGTGGTCGACGCCGCCCCGGGCCGCATCGTTGCCGAGATCGGCCAGGGTGATGAACGCCGTCAAGTCACGGTGGAACAGCGCTCCTACGCCAATGTCGATCACGGCTATGCTACCACGGTCCACAAGTCTCAGGGCGCTACCGTCGACAGCGTCAAGGTCCTCGCCTCCCGCACCCTCGACCGGCATCTGACCTATGTCGCGCTCACCCGCCACCGTGAAGCTGCCCAACTCTATGTCGGCATCAACGAGTTTACCAAGCGCGGCGGCATTCTCGTCGATCATGGCGCAGCTCCCTACGAGAACAGCAAAGAGAACCGCGACAGCTATTTCGTGACGCTCGAGACGTCGGGGGGCCAGCAGAACACGATCTGGGGCGTCGATCTGAAGCGTGCGATGAACGAGGCCGCCCCCGAAATTGGTGACCGGATCAGCCTCGAGCACAAAGGTTCGCATCTTGTGACGCTGCCCGACGGACAGACGGTCGAGCGTCATTCCTGGAACGTGGTTGACATTCGGGAGCTCGCTTTGTCGCGGCTCACCGAGCGCCTGTCGCGCGACGGATCGAAAGAAACCACGCTCGACTACGAAGGCGCATCGGCCTATCGCGCTGCGCTGCGCTTTGCGGAAAATCGCGGGCTCAATCTGATGAATGTGGCACGCACCATCGTGCGCGACCAGCTTGAATGGACGGTTCGGCAGAAGCAGCGGATCGCCGATCTCGGAAGCCGCCTGATGGCGATCGCCGCGCGGCTGGGCCTCGTCTCCCTTTCTGGGCAGCAAACCCAATCCACCAATATCAAGGAGGTGTTGCCGATGGTTGCAGGCATCACCGTGTTCCCGAAATCTGTCGAGCACGCGGCCGAGGACAAGCTCGCCGCTGACCCTGCGCTCAAGACGCTATGGGAGGACGTCTCGACACGTTTTCACATGGTTTACGCTCAGCCCGAAGCCGCTTTCCGGGCCATCGATGTCGATGTCATGCTCAAGGATCCGGTGACCGCCAAATCCACAATCGCAAAGATCAGTAGCGACCCGGAGAGCTTCGGCCCGCTCAACGGCAAGACCGGCATTCTCGCCAGCCGGGCGGACCGAGAGGCGCGTGAAACCGCCAAAGTCAATGCGCCGGCGTTGGCCCGGAACCTCGAAAGCTACCTGCGGCAACGGGCGGAAGCCGAGCGCAAGCATCAGGCCGAGGAGCGCGCTCGCCGGGTGAGGATCTCGGTGGATATTCCCGCACTGTCCGATCACGCCAGACAAGTGCTCGAGCGCGTGCGCGACGCGATTGATCGCAATGACTTGCCCGCGGCATTGGGCTTCGCCCTGGCCGACAAGATGGCCAAGGCCGAGATCGACACGTTCAATAAGGCGGTGAACGAGCGGTTCGGCGAGCGCACCTTGCTGACTTCAGCCGCCAAGGATGCGGCCGGCTCCGTATTCGAAAAACAGGCGTTCGGAATGTCGCCGGGCGAGCGCGAACAGCTGGCGTCGGCGTGGCCGACTATGCGCGTCGGCCAGCAACTCGCGGCCCATGAACGCACGACACAGGCGCTGAAAGAAACGGAAGCTCTGCGGCAATCGCAACGCCAATCCAAGGTGCTCAAGTGAGTCATAGGCGGCGGGCAATGGGCATCATCGGCTTGGGTGCAATGGTGCTGGTCTCGTTGCTTGCAGTCGGTCAACTGCTCGGGTTGCGCGTAAACTTAACACCCAGCTATCCGCTTGGCCTTTGGCGCATCGTGCCGCTCGAACGGCAGGTGGCTATCGGCGACCTGGTTCTTATTTGCCCTCCGCGCACACCGGATTTCGAGATGGCGCGCGAGCGGGGCTATCTGCGTACGGGTCTTTGCCCTGGATGGATGAGCCCGCTTCTCAAGACTGTGGTGGCGCTGCCTGGCCAAATCATCGACATCGGCGAGTTGGTGACCATCGACGATCGCGAACTTCCGCGTTCAGTGCTCCGTCCCGTCGATGCCGAGGGCAGAAAGCTCTCGACCTTCGCCGGCGGCGTCGTACCGCCCCACCATGCCTTTCTTCACTCTAGTTTCGCAGGTTCCTATGATTCGAGGTATTTCGGGCCTATCCCGCTATCCGGCCTCCTCGGCGGGGCGCATCCCGTCTTCACCTTTGGTCCGTGACATTGTCTTGAGCGTCGCCCTCGCGGCGGCTGCCGTCGCTAGCGGAATCGTGGCCTGGAGCGGGGAACCGCTTTTGCTTCCAATCGCCATGCTGTTCCCCGCTCTTTGGGCTTCCGCACCCTCCCGGACTGCTGTCGTGCTGGTGGCAGCGGGATATTTCCTCGCTGCGTCGCGGGGACTGCCGCAGGGCGTGGCCAATTTCTATGGCAGCGGTTTTGGGGCAGGCGTTGCCCTTTGGTTTGGCGCGGCGCTCGCTTTCGTCCTGGTCCATGCCGTTCTCTGGACCCCTCGAGCGAGAACAGGCAGGGCACGACGCTATCTTCTGGCGGCAGTGCTCATGAGCGTCCCGCCTTTCGGGATCGTGGGCTGGGCGCATCCGATCACGGCGGCAGGGATCGTATTCCCCGCATGGGGCTGGTGGGGGCTGGCTGCGGCCGCAGTCGGTCTTTTAATTATGGCGACGCGCGCCTGGCCTATAGCTGTGCTTGTGATGGGAGTTATGTGGATTTGGTCTGCCGCCACCTGGGCACCTCCCCATACCCCCCAGGGATGGATCGGCATCGACACGCGGTTCGGGGGCGGGGAAGGGGTATATACCGGCCATGAGCAGCACCTTGAAACGATCGCGATGGTTAAGGCGGCGACGATCAATGGCGAGACGGTCGTCGTTCTACCCGAGGGTGCCGCCGGGATCTGGACACCTACCGTCGAACGACTTTGGGGGGACGCCCTTGCGAACGTCGACGTCACCGTCAATGCCGGTGCGATCATCGTCGACGCCAACGGCTACGATAATGTCATGCTCGACATGTCGAGTGAGGAGGTCTCCGTACTCTACCGAGAGCGCATGCCCGTGCCCGTCTCTATGTGGCAGCCCTGGCGGGCGCTCTCTGGCGAAGGGGGTGGTGCGCATGCGCATTTCTTTGCCAATCCTGTCGTGGAATTCGCCGGTCTCCAGATCGCGCCGCTTATTTGTTATGAGCAACTACTGATCTGGCCGGTCCTGCAATCGGCCATCTATGCACCCGAGGTGCTCGCGGCCACCGGAAATGGATGGTGGACGACCGGGACGAACATCGTCGCTATCCAGAAGGCGGCAGCCGCCGCTTGGGCCGGCCTCTTCGATCTTCCGTTAATTATGGCGTTCAACACCTAAAAAAGGATAGCAGCCATGTTTGAGCTCGCCTTCATCGAACAGTGCGCGGATCCCGGACTGGAGATCTCCCTCGTCGAACGATTCATCGAAGCGGTCGGCACCAACAATCCGCTGGCTGTCTCGATCTCTTCGGGCAATCGTGTGATTCTTCCAGAGCCTCCGACGACACCGGAGGATGCGATGCGTCTTGTCGAACGTTTCGTTGGCCAGGCGGTTGTAAGGGTAGGCATCACACGGTATCCCGCAGGCCATGGGATAGCTGATGTGACAGAGCTCGACCCGGCGATGCTGGATGCTTGCCAGAACGTTCGAATGGGAACCGAGCTGTTTGGAAAGGTTTTTCGAATCGTGGCTCATTCCAACGGAAATGCGGATGGCAGCACATTTGCTGACGCCGTTGAGGCATGGGGAACCGGAACGTTCGAAGGTCGCTATGTTTTTGGCGACGCAGATCCAGTCCCTGCGCACACGCCTGCAGAGGTGGTTCAGGACAATGTCGATGAATTGTCTGGCGATGAGCAGCCCGGCGTCTTGCCGCCTGCGCCAGAAGAACTGGATCCCAACACGGCGGGAATTCGTGTCGATCTCACCGGAATTCCTGGCACCCTCTAGGCTTCGTCGCGGGCGCCGATAATTGATGTTCGCTGACATCTAGCCATCACGTTGATCCGCGAATATAAATCCCTGCGAAGCGGTACGCGCCGCTTTGAGGCGTAGAAACCTCTTTTCCGCGGTTGGTGTCGACCGGAATGACACCGAGATCCTCTGGCCATTGGCCGGGGGCCTGTGACGTATGTCCAGGTGCCTCGGTGCTAAAGGTCGCAGGGCCGTCGGAAAACGGTTTCTACCCCCCGGCTTGGGTTCAAGGATTATTGTCTGCGGGGGCGTACCGCAGACTAAGCCGCTGGGGCCAGGATGGGAAAACGCGTCACGAAAGATCCTTCCACGCTTGAAGCGGAAATTCGCGAGTTGCTTGATCCGCTCGATGATGCGCAGCGAGAGAACCTCGCCGTCAGGGCCATCGTTGAGCATAGGCGGCTGCTCCAACGCGCGGAGGAGATTTTTTCGGCTATGAACACCGAGGCGGCAACCCCGGATAGCGACCTCACGGAATCGTATAGCCAGGCGATGCTTGAATGCAAAACACAAGCAAGAGCCGTCCAGATCATGATCGACTGTTTAGGCTATATTCCCGCGGTTCCGTCGACGGATGAGCCTTAGTCGAGCAATCCACGCAACAGCGCGATCCGCACCGCATGACTTATATTCGATGCGCCAAGCTTCTCTCGGGCGCGTTCCAGGTAGAAACGAACCGTTTTCTCCGTTACACCCAATAGCTGCGCAGTCTCAGCTTTCGTCTTTCCAAAAGACGCCCACATCACGCAAATCTGCTCGCGAGGAGATAGTTCGGCGCTGCCGGTGGGAACTAGGGATGCAAGATCGCGCATACCGATGTGGAGATAAGCCACGGCGGTCGCCACATATGCGAAATCGCGGATCGCGATATCAGGCAGCTCCACGCTGCCAGCGGCGAATGAGAGCAGAACCGTTCTTCCAAAACTGCTCCGAATAGGCAACGCCAGTCCTGACGAAACTCCGAAGTCCTTGGCTTCGCCAAAAAACTGGCGGGTTAGGGAGTCGCTGTCGTTTCTCGTAGAGTAAGACCACGTCACCGGACGCATCGTTCGGCCGGCGTGCACCGCGATTGGATCTAGCAGGAAATAATTTTGATCTACGTAGCGCTCTTGCCACTCCAGGGAATAATTAGAGTGTCCACGCCGGTCGCTCGCACGATATTCCACGTATGCGTATCGTTCGAAACCCGAGTTGGCTGCGAGCCTTTCGATGGCAAATCTTATCGACGCTTCATCGCGGCCTAAATCCAGACTGTCGATGAAGTTCCCAATATAATCATCCAGAACGCGTTTGATAGCGAAACCCTCCAACTGGCGCGAGCCGCGCCACTTACGCACCTAGCTGAATATTCTACCCTCCCCCTTCTATGATCCGTCGCTCCCGTGCGTTCAAATGCGCGGCCTTCACTTTTATGTAAGCGGTTTTATTGCGGTTTCATCGTCAGCTACGCTGAGCGGTGACTTGTAAAGTGTCGCACCAGTTTTGCTTGGAGATCCGCGACATGGTTTTGCTGCCGGTCCTTCTCCCACTCATCGATCGCCGCGGCATCAACCGGTTTGCTGAAAAGGAACCCCTGAACCTGGTCGCATCCGATTGAGCTGAGGAATTGCAGTTGTTCCGGATGCTCGATTCCTTCGGCGATGGTCCTATGGCCAAGCGCCTGCGCCATACCGACAATGGCGCGCACGATGCCCTCGCTCTTTTGATTCTCCCCAATATCCGCAACGAGAGACCGGTCGATCTTGAGTGCGTTGAACGGCAACCGTGCGAGTTGGGACAGGTTGGAGAATCCGACACCAAAGTCGTCAATCGATATTTCTACCCCGGCCTGCTGCAGCTCCAGTAGGCGAGTCTTTGTCATAGCAAAGTCAGAAACAAGCATAGACTCCGTGATTTCGAGTTCGAGCATCGATGCATCGACGTCGAACTCAAACAGTAGCGCCAGGATGCCCTCAGCAAGGCAATTATCTTCAAATTGGGCAGGTGAGATATTGACCGCAATTTTGCGCGGCGTTCCCGCATCGAGCCACGCCCTGCATTGCACAATGGCCATGCGAAGGATGTTGTAACCCATCTCGCGCATCAATCCGGCTTGCTCGGCGACCTGAATGAAATCTCCCGGACCTAGTACTCCCCGATCAGGATGGTTCCAGCGGACAAGCGCTTCCACTCCAGTGCACTCCAGGCTCCGTGCATCGAGCTTTGGCTGGTAATGGAGAACAAGCTGGTTTTGGGCAATTGCTTGCCTTAGGTCAGATTCGATCCGGTTCCGCTCTACGACAACATTCCGCATTTCCGGATCGAAGAATCGGTATCCGTTCTTCCCAGCCTGCTTCGCCACATACATCGCCAGATCCGCGAAGTTCAGGAGTTCCAAGGCCTCTTGGCTGTCAACGGGCGCCCGCGCGATTCCGACGCTGGCGCCGATCGTGATGCTGCTGCCTTTGATCAGGAACGGCTGCTTCAGAGCCGCAACAACTCGGTCGGAGATTGTTTCGAGCTCTGAACGCGAAGTGAGCCCTGGGAGGATGGCGACAAATTCGTCACCTGCGAAGCGCACAAACACGACATCTTCCGGAGCTCTGTCGCAAAGTTCACCAAATGGCGTCGTGCATGCATCTAGGTCTTCGACCGTTCGTTCAAGACCGATTTCAATAATGCGACGGCTGGCCTGCCTGAGAAGCTCATCGCCTGCCTCATGGCCCAGGTTGTCGTTTATTTTCTTGAAGCCATCGAGGTCGATGAAAATGACGCTGCCCTCTCGGTTGGCACTCATCAGGTGACCGAGCATGTGGGTGGCTACGGCCCGATTTGGGAGGCCAGTAAGGGGATCGCTATACGCAAGAACGTTCATTCTCAGAATGTTAGAATTGAGGCGTCCGACCATCTTTCGGAAGCTTTCTGCCAGCCCACCCACCTCGCAAGCGCAATCTACATCGACGGGGGCATCGAAATCGCCGTTCACAATTGCTTCGGTGCTTTTTTTCAACGCATCGATCTGGCCTGTGAGCTTCGTGGCTGCAGCCCAGGTAATCAGTGTCGGAATGATAATCGAACAGGCCAGAACAACGATAACCAATGAGATAGCGACGTGGTCCCGCTCCATCCCCACCCACAGGTAAAGCTGCGCGGCCACGCACAATGAAGTCAGAGCCCCCGTCATAACGGCAAATCGGATTGGAATGCTGTTTAGCCCCCTCCCCTTCGGAGCGCGTCGAGCACCGCGGTTCGCACGTTCTGCCCGCAAGGCAGGGAGACGATCGAAAAACCCGATAATTGTTGGGGCCCTCATATTCTTATCCTCTCGAGATGACGCTCGGGGAGGAGCTATTCAGGCGCGCAAGCAGGAATCCAAACGTTTCATCGTCCGGAATTGGAGGTGAGTAGTAATATCCCTGTACCATAATACCCCCGAGCTTCTTCAGAGCTGCCATTTCTTCTCTGGTTTCAACGCCCTCAACGACGCAATCGAGTCCCATGTCCCGGCTCAGGGCAAGGAGAGACTTCACGATTTTGTAGCTCACAGGGCTCTTGTGCAGGTCCGTTACGAAACTTCGATCGATTTTAATCTTCGTCAGCGGCAGGGCGTGCAATCTGGTGAGGCTTGAATACCCTGTTCCAAAATCATCTAACGAGATTCCGCATCCCAGGAGACGGAGCATCGAGATCGATTTCTCGACCTGTTCGAAATCGTGTGTGAACGCAGTTTCGGTAATTTCGAGATCAAGGCGGCGCGGGTCGAAGCCGCTTCCCTCGATGATCGAAACAAGGGCGAGTACGCCCTCGGGCGAATTTAGATCGTAGGCGGAAAGGTTGAACGACAGGCGGATGTCGCCTTCCCAGGAAATTGCCGTTGAAAGCGCCTTCCTCAAAAGCGGCCTCGTAAGCTGACCAATTATTCCAGCCCGTTCGGCGACCGGAATAAACTGCGAGGGAGGCACTTTTCCGAGTGTCGGACTGCTCCATCGAGCGAGCGCTTCGAAACCGATTGTTGTCTGGGACCCGAGGTCAACAATCGGTTGGAAAACCACCATAAATTCGTCGTCGAAATTTGCCAGCTTCAACGCCTGTTCGATGCGCGCGTCGCTGTTTATCTGTGCCGCGTGCTCGTCTGAGAAAAGAACGGCTCGACCTCGTCTTGAACTCTTCCCGTGATAGAGCGCGTAATCGGCGCGCTCAAAAATCTGTTCTGTCGTCGTTGCAATCTCTGGGTAAACAGCCATCCCCACAGACCCGGAGATCTGAACCGTAGCCTCTGTCAAATGAAAAGGAATTCGAAGCGCTCCGCCCATCGCCTCGCCGAGGTCCAATACGGCAGCATTGTGAGGAGCGTTGTCGATCACGAACGCAAATTCGTCGCCGCCTAGCCGGGAAATGAACACGTTGGGATCCCGATTCAGTTCCAGCAGCCTGCTGCCAACCTCAATCAGCAGCTTGTCACCCGTAGCGTGACCATAGAGATCGTTGACCGGCTTAAAGCCATCGAGATCGATGATGCCAACGGCGACGCGGTAACTGTTCATTTCCGCATCTTTGAGGCTTTTCGTTAGGCGCGAAAAGAAGGCACGACGATTGGGAAGGCCGGTAAGGCTGTCGAGATTGGCGAGCCGGAAGTTCTCCGCGCTCAGCGCATCCGATCGCTTCCGGCCCTCGACCATGCGGACGAAATCGCGGCTTTGAATCAGGATGACAATCACCGTAGCGGCGGTCACCAGCGTGATATTTATCGCGATGGCGGTAAATGTCAGCGTCTCTTGTGAAAGGAGGAACGCAACGATGATCGTGCCCGCTGTGCTTGCGAGGATAAGAGCCGCCGACCGTACATGGATCAAGCAGAACATCGTGCTGATGACGGATATCGTCATATAGAAGACGACATGACCTTGTGCGTACGCATCACCAAAAGGAAAAAGTGCGGCCGCCCAGGTCGTAAAACCGATGCCCAGCACAGCAGTAAGTCGTGGAGTCCGGCGAAGCTCTCGTAAAGCTCTCTCTGCAGTGAGCGTCTCGCCACGGGTTCGCCACCAGACGACGAGCCGAAACGCGCATATTGCCGTCAAGCCGAGCGATACATAGATGGTGAGCCAGATTGGCGCGGTATGGTAGAAGCTGGCTGCCAGCATCCAGCTATTCACCACCAGAATGAAATAGAGCAGAGGAATGAGCCGCGAAAGCGCAGCGCACTGTGCCTTCAATAATTCAGGATTGCGGGCGTCTATGGAGAAATACTCTATTACGCCTCGCGCAAAACGCCCGGTGTGTATCGTGAGCTCCGAAAGGTTCTCCAGTGAATTGTGCTTGATCTGATTCTTACGCACACTCGGTTCCTCAACTTGAACGTTCCCCAGTTGTCCTGGCGGTATTTGGTTCACACGTGGAACTCGCTGCGCAGTGCAGCTGTGCAGCGAGAGGGTTGCTGGATCTGGCTTCCGGGTTATGGTCCTGGCGACGCCTATGCCGGGTTAGAACTCGTCCCAAGACTCCTTGAGGGCAGCATTACCGTGGGCGCGTAACTGATGCACCGTGGCGGCCTGTACTTTACGTTGAAGTCCGCGGACCGGTGGCTCATCAAACTGGGCGTCTTCCCCCGCGACGCGGAAAACACCAACAATGCCGTCCAGTTGGCCGGCCTGCTCCTCGGTTTGCCCTATTGTGGCATTGGTCTCTTCGACGAGCGCGGCATTCTGTTGCGTGATCTCGTCCATCTGCTGGACTGCGAGGCTGACCTCGTGAATTGCAGACGCTTGCTCGCGGTTTTGACGAGCGATGATTTCAAGGCGTGTCGCGGAATCCTTCGCGCTTCCAAGCAGCTTGTTCAACGTCTCCGAAGTGGCAGCGACCAGCTTGGTCCCGACTTCCACCTCGTGCGTGCTCTGGCTCACGAGAGCTTTAACTTCTTCGGATGATCGTGCGACCGATTGCGACAGTGTCCGCACCTCGCCTGCAACGACAGCGAAACTTCTTCCTGCTTCCCCGGCGCGTGCAGCCTCGACCGATGCGTTGAGTGCAAGGAGGTTGGTTTGAAAGGCAATCTGGTCAATGACCTCGATTATTTCCGCCACACGCGCTGTGCTCGACGTGATACGATCCATGGCATTCTTCGTTTCCGCCATCATCTGCCGCCCCTCTTCGGCGGCTCCCGATGAATCCTGCGCGATAGTGCTGGCTTCCTCGGCTTGGCGTGCGTGCTCAACAATAGAGGTTGAGAGCTGTTGGATGGCGGCGGACGTTTCCTCAATGGTCGCAGCCTGACGCGCCGTGCGGGCAGACAGATCATTGGCGCCAGCAAGAATCTCCGTAGTCGCCGTCTTCAGGTTTGCCGATGTTGACCGAAGATTGGCCACGATCTGCGCAAATCGCAGCAAACTGCTATTGAAGGCCTGGCGGACGTCATCGAGCTCCGGAACGAATGCGGTGTCGATTGTGGCCGTAAGGTCACCCTCTGCCAGCCTGGCAAGTCCGTCGCGGATCAGATTCACGGCGGCTTTGCGCCCTGTGACATCGATCGCGAATTTGACGATCTTGTAGACATGCCCTTGAGCGTCAAAAATCGGGTTGTAGGAGGCCTCGATCCAGATCTCCTTGCCGCCTTTGCCGAAGCGCTGGAATTCGGCAACCTTGGATTCTCCACGGCCCAGCGAGGACCAAAAATCCGAGTATTCTGGACTGAAGCGGGCCTCCTCGGAAACGAACATGCCGTGATGGCGACCTTGAATCTCTTGGAGGCTATATCCGGTAACGTCCAGGAAGATCTGATTTGCCGTGCGGATCGTTCCATCAACTTCGAATTCGATGACAGCCTGCGATCTTGAAACAGCTTCGATTTGCCCTTTGGCGTCAAGCGCGGCGACCATGCGCTCTGCCTCGACGGCCGATAACGCCTCAACCTTAAGACCATTCTGTCGGAAGACCTCGACCGACGCTGCCATCTCTCCGATTTCATCTGACCTGCCGAGATGTGGAACGGCCATTTCATAGCTGCCGTCCGCCATCCCCCTCATTGCAGCGGAGAGTTTGCCAAGCGGGCGAGTAACCGACCGGCTGACTACGGCTGCAGCGGCGATCGCAAGCAGTGCGGCAATACCCAATGACCACAGCGCCAGCGCCTGGAAGCTGCTGGCAGCCTGATGAACCTCCCTGCCGATCCGCTGATTGGCCTCTTCATGGTGATCGATGAACTCGTTGATCGCCGCCAGCCAGCCGTCAAAAAGAGGGCGTACCTCCGCGAGTGCACGGGTCAGCGCAGCCTGTGAGCCGGATCCCTTGTATTCAATTATTCTGGCCACAAGCGGGTTGGCTTGCGACTGCACCAGCGCGATGTTTGAGAGGATATGGCGTTCCCGCTCGCTAGCGCCAGCAGGCCCGTCAATCATCCGGGTCATCGCTGTTTCATTTTCTGCGTAGTCGTCGGCGAGCTGCTCGATCAACGTCATAGCCGATCGCACTTCCGGCCCATCGAGAAGTACAACATCGCGAATGGCGATAGCGCGATCGTGAACACTACCTCGGAAGTTGATTGCATAGCGCTGCTTTACAGCATTTATCTCATTGATCTGGGTGAGGTTCGCATTAAGGGCGTTGACCTGAGTTACGGAAATCCATGTAAGGCCCAACATCAAAGAAAGCATAAAGCCAAAGCCGAGGCCAAGACGAGTAGTAATGCCAAATCGAATTTTATTCATTTGTTTGTCTAGTCCACCCTAGTCCTGACGGGGATACTCGCTGAAGTCGTGCTAGATGTTGGCCCGAAGCCCATTAATTGTGTCATGTCGCGGCCAGTATAAGTGACTGATGTATAAGAATTATCCGCGCGGTGCTGTTGCGGGGCCGATGGGCCCCGCCAGGCTCTGCGGGGGCGTTCATAGTAGGGAACACAGATATCTCAGCCATCGACCCCAACCGAAAAATAGAGAGTTTCCATGTCTCTTTGACTTGGAAGTTGTTATCAGATTATGAATTTAGAAAGGACGATGGATGGATATAAGCTTTTAACGACTAGTATGCCGCCTAGCCAATACCAGCGTACAAAGAAAATTCATATTAGAGGACGTTTTAGGGAGCGCGCATGAAACCCAGTCTCTCACGTGACAGATATATTCGAGCTGCAGTGTTGGGAGGCTACCCAGAATTGGTCAGCAAAGTCGGGGGAGACTATGCTGCCATGATGGCTCGAGCCGGTATCGATGTTGCCGCGCTAGCCGACCCCGAAATGTTGATCTCATGGCGGTCGTTTGGGGATCTGCTCGAGCGGAGCTCGCTGGAGCTGGAACGATCGTCGCTCGGCCTAGACTGGGCAGAGGCGGTGCCGGCGCCGTTCTCGAACTATGGCCCTATGGGATTGCTGGCGAAATTCAGTGCGACCCTGGGAGAGTGGTGCACGGTTTCGCGGGACTACTGCCGCTACCATACGAACGGATTCGAGGTGGAACTGCTGTCGTCTGACGATGGCGCGGACATCATACTTCGTTTTGCCAGCGATGAAATTGTTCCGCCTTCGCGCCACCAGATGGAACACACCCTCGCAAATGTCTGCGGCATGGTGCGAAGTCTGGCAGTTTTTGATGACGAAGCGTTTCGCCGAGTTCGCTTCCGCCACTTCGAGCCGGAAGATGTCACCGCACATGAGCAGCTATTCCGCTGCCCTCTCGAATTTGGATGCCCCCACTACGAGCTGGTTTACGCGCGAGAAATGCACGATCTGCCGATTGAGCATGAGAGTTCGATTCTGACCGGACTGTTTGAGAGGTACTTCCATTCTCGAACCGGGCGGTCATTCGCGGCCGAATCTTCGATTCTCGCGGCGGTCGGCGTGGCGATCCCTAGCCTGATCGGTACACAATACTGTTCTTTGGTTCATGTTGCCGAACTGCTTGCGATGAGTCCCAAAGCCCTTCAGAGACGCCTGGCGAAAGAGAATACAAACTTTGCAGCTATGCTTGAGCAGGTTCGCGAACGTGTCGCCGCTCAGCTCCTAAGCGGGACCGACGCCCCGATAGCGAGTATCGCGGGTCTTCTTGGATACGCTAGCGCTCCGCCGTTCACGCACGCCTTCAAGCGATGGACGGGTGATTCCCCCCGCGATTATAGGAAACGCCATCGTGCCATCGGCTCCGGGAACTGAAAATAGTTTCGAAGCGTGTGATTTCGATGTAGGCTACCTTCACACCCTCTCTTTGGACATTAGGTGGTGGCTGTTCCACCATACTGACTTTGCTACCTCCAAAATGATCCTTAAAACCCGTCGCCTTAAAACCAACTTTGCTCTGTTCTTGCCGCGTGAAGAAAAATCACCCTGGCAGGCTACGCGCGATCATTGGTTCAAATATCCGACGGCACCGGAAAGAGCGGGGGCTGAGCCAGCAGGATTTTGCCCTCGAGATCAATATGGATCGAACCTATTTTGCTGGCGTCGAGCGCGGCGAGCGCAATGTTTCCCTCGACAACATCGAGCGGATTGCCGACGGATTAGGTGTGGAACCCTTCGTCCTTCTTCGGAACGATGCGTAGCAGCGGATGCCCCACGGAAAAGATGGGGGCATGGATGTGACTGGGTTAAGTCTTATCGTCGAAAGATTGCTTGCCGTAGCGGCAATTTAGCACTAACGGGTCCCGATTCCCCGATAGATTCGAATGGCGGAAATTCGAGATGACCGCCCAGTCCTGGAACGGCGAACCCTATATCCGCGCGGCAATTCTTTACGGCCTTCAAGAGATCATGCGGCCCGTCGAATGGGACGCCTCGGAGACGCTACAACGCGTAGGAATTGATCCGGCTGCTCTAACAGATCCTGATATGCTGATTTCGTGGCCGCGACACGGCGTCTTGATGGAACTAATCGCGGCGGAGCACGGAAAGCCCTCGCTCGGAATTGAGCTGGCATTGAGCATGCCGCCACATTTTCCAAATGTCGGCCCCATCGTATTCCTTGCCCAGCTTGTCGACACCCTCGGCGCCTGGATCGAGCAAACTATTCGCTATTGGCGCTTTCACACCAACGCATATTTGCTCCAGATCGTTGACGATGTGGACACCGAACTCGTTTGCCTTCGTTTCTGGCAAGGCCCATTGATTATACCGCCTCGGCAGCAAATGGAACTGTCGCTCGCAAGCTGCCTGCACATGGGACGAATCGTGACTGGCAATCAGGAGCTGGCGCCCGCGCGAGTCTGTTTTCGGCACGAGGCCCCGGATGATACGACGGTCCATGCAAGACACTTTCGATGTTCGCTCGAATTCGGTGCAGAGCAGAACGAAATTTGGTTTGACCGAAAATACCTCGCGAGCCCAACGAGCGGCCGGTTGAAATCCTTGAAGTCGATCATCGACGGTTTCATCAGATACCGAATTCGCCATATGCCGCTTTACGACCAGTCAGTACGCACAACGACCGCAACCGCGATCCGGTCTGTCTTGGGTTCAGGCATGTGCAGCAAGGAGTTCATTGCGGAATCGATGGGCGTTACACCTCGCAAGCTTCACAGGCTTCTTGCCGCCGAGGAAACGTCTTTTGCGGACCTGCTAGACGAAACACGCCGGGCCATGGCCCAAAAGCTGCTCACGCAAACAGGGGTTCCAATTTCCGCAATAGCCGGTTTGCTCGAATACAGCACGACCAGCGCCCTGACACTCGCCATGAAGCGCTGGACGAACATGACAGCTACTGAATATCGGGCGCGGATCGGAAATCTTCAGGCGAATGAGCCGAACGAAAATTAACGGTAGCCGCTTGGAAATACGATATCTTGATCAACGAGGATACTGAAGCGGTAGCCGGGGCGAATTTCCAGCGTCGGTTGGACGTTTAGATTGCGGGAAAGGGTCTGCTGCGACATCTGGCCAAAGCTTTCGGCAAATGAGCGCCTGGCGGCATCCTCAGCGCTATTGGAGGTTCCAAACGCATTCCGGTCCTGAGGGATCATCATTTCCGTCCCGGCGCCGATCAATGCTACAAGAATGGCGGACCCGAAGGTGCGAAGATAATGATTGTCGACCCTGTCGGCGAACCCGCCATAGCCTGAGGCATCGGTTCCTGCCATGCCGCCGATCTGGAGCGTCGAGCCGTTCGGGAAGATAATATCGGTCCAGATGACCAGCACGCGGCTCTGCCCGAAGGAGACGTTGGAATCGTAGCGTCCGAACAGTTTCGCGCCCTGCGGGATCAGCATATGGCGGCCCGTGGCGCTATCATACACGTTCTGGCTGACCTGGGCGGTGATGCGACCGGGGAGGTCGGAGTTGATGCCGGTTACCAGTGTCGCAGGAATCACCGACCCGCGCTTGAGCTCGTAGGGCGACATCTGTGGCACGACCGGGTTCGGCAGATAGCCGAGCTCCGCGATATCCTGATTGAAAAACTGTTCCTTTCCGGCCTGCCCGTTCGGGTCGCTGCTGGACCCGGTCAGCCCGCCTTGCATGGCGGCGGCGTAGAGATCGAGGGCGCTTGCGGACCGCGCGGGCTGGCCTGCCATAGGAGTCCCTCCGGCCGCTTCCGATGTCGGTTCGCGATTGAGATCATTTAGGCTGACAGCAATCGGAGAGTCATAGGCAGCATCATTTGCCTGGAGCCGCGCCATGCGCTGCCGGTGCTGTTCGCGCAGATACTGCTCGTGCTGTTCCCGCTCAAGCCGCGCCCGCCAGACCTCTTCGGGCTCGAGTTGTGGTGTGGCGGGTTGGGGGGAGACCGGAGGCGGGTTCTCAGCTGCCGGGAAGGGATTGGCTGCGGTCTCCGCTGTTGCAGGTGGAAGCGGCTGGAATTGCGGCTGGGCCGGCTCGCCGATGATGCCGTCGGGAACACCTCGGGTTAGCTGGTCAGCATAAGTCGATGCCGATTGCGATCCCGCCCCACCTGCGTCACCAGTGTCGCGAAACCGCAGGCCTCTCGACGTCAGCCCATAGAAGATGACGGCGAGAAAAATCACCACCAGAGCGATGGCACCGATAATCGGCAGCCGGTTCAGCCGGCGGATCTTCGGGGCGGATGCGGCAGCCGCTCCGCCAAGCTTGAGCGATTGCGTCATGCCGTGCCAGCCGAGCCATGTTGCCGGATCGATAACGGGCTGACCGGGGCAGCACCTTCGGCACCCGGCTTGTACATGCGGGTCAAATCGAAGTGCAGCGTTGACAGCCTGACCAGAACTGCCCCCTCGAACTCATCAACGGTATAGGCAAGAGCGAGGATATTGGCGTCGTCGGTTTTCTGGTCGGTGACGACGGCATAGCCCCAGCTATGCAGGGATGCCTGAAGGGCGTGGCCGAATACCGAGCCATCGGGCGTGAACCGGATCGTCGTGGTGCCGGGACCGGCCTGTTCGGCAAGCCTGCCAACCATGTCGCCGGCGATGCTGTCGGCGGCTTCCGGCGACAGCTGCGCCGTTACCGTGCTTTGGATGAGACCGACGGGTCCTAGCGTCTGACAAGCTGACAGGAGACCGGCTATAATCGAAGTAGCGATGAGGCGGCGGAGCACTGACAACATCCTCTATCCTCCCCGCCGGATGGTGATTTTTTGCTGCTGCCGGCCGACACCGGAGACGAGGATGGCGTGATCGATGTAATAGTCGACCACCATCATCGCGCCATTCATGCGGTAGTTGACGATGCGGTTCTCACCGCCGGAAACGACGAACAGGACTGGGGCGTCCTGACCGGAAAGCGAGGATGGAAACTGGATATAGGTTTTTTCGCCGTCGCCATATATTCGAGTTGGACGCCAGGGCGCAGATCCACTCATCCGGAAAGCAAAGTTCAGCTGGTCCGCGGGCACGCCGGCGCCTGGAACGATGCTGGCTTCCATTCGTGCACTAATCTCGGCAAAACGAGCATTGACATCCTCAGGGTACTCAAAGCCGACCCGAGCCATATACTGGCTCTGATGTGATTTGAGCTGGATGTGGTAGGTCCGCCGCGAGGTGGTCACAACCATGGAGGTTACCAGCCCGGGCTCTGACGGTTTGACGATAAGATGCACGGCCTGGCCGCCGGGCGCGCCGGAAGTCGCAGGCTCAACTTTCCAGCGCACGGTATCGCCGAGCAGGACGTCGCGAACGATCTCGCCAGCTTGCAACTCGATATCGCAAACCTGCAGCGGTGAACAAACGACAGAGGGCTGAACCTCGCCATAGAGGAAGATGACCTTGCCGTCATTGCCGCGGGTCACGACCCCCTGCCCTGATTGCCACTGTCCGGAGAGACCCGTTGCGCGCGCCTCGTTGGCGCTCAGCGCTTGTGCCTGAGCAAATGTCGGTGCTCCCGACAAGAAAAGGGCCGCGCACAGGACAGCTCCCCTTGTCCTCCAAAAACTCATGATACTCTCCTGCTGGCACTCACAATTGTGCTGTCCACTCGAAATCTCTCAAATAAAGCCCGATCGGATTGAGACGGATGACCGCTTCATCCTGCGGCGGGGTGAGGGTCACGGTGGCGATGCCGCGGTAACGACGCGTACCAAGTTCCTTGCCCTGCCGGTCGCGCTGAAATTCGGTCCAGTCGACCTGGTAGGTCTGGTTCGACAGAGGGACGATGTTGGTCACCTCCACGGCGACGGTCATCGTCAAAGCGCGATCAAAGGGCGAATTGCCACGGAACCAGGCATTGATCTTCTCGGTGGCCGGGTCGGAGGTGCGCAGCAGCGCATAGGTGCGGTCGATGTATTGCTTCTGGACAACGGCGTCAGGTGTCACCGAGCGGAAGTTACTTACGAAGCTTCCGAGCGTGGCGCGCACGACCCGGGCATCGGCATATTCGATCTGCTGCGGGAAACCGGCGCTGGCCGCCGTCCCCAGGCGGTCGACCTCGACGATGTATGGAACGAGCTTAACCTGCGTGCTCTGATAAAGCGCGTAGGAAAAGCCGATCACCGCCATCAGCAATCCGGTGATGCCAACAATGCGCCAGGCGCGCGCCGCGACCACATAGGAGCCATAGCGCTCATTCCATTCCTGGCGCGCGGCGAGATAAGGGTTTTCAGGTGGGTTGCGTGCAGCCATGTGTTCTCACTCACGCTTTGTCGTCGCTGGAAGGTTTGCGCGTCGGTCGGCCCTGGGCCTGGTCGAGCTTTGAATTTGCAAGGCCAAGCGTCGACGCGCCCCATGTGCCGGGCACGCCGATGGCCTTGTCACGTGCAGCGCCTGCTAACGCACCGCCGGCAGCACCGGCGCCCGACGCCATGCCTTTGAGCGCGGCCGCACCAAAGGATGCGCCGGCGGCACGGGCGTCAGAAAATGCCGCCGCCCCTGCCCTTGCGCCGCCCGCAGCAAGGGCCGCGCCGCCGACAGCAAAGCTTGCCGCCTGCCCGCCATGCCGGATCGTCTCCATGCCCCCGGTCACCGAAACGCCCTGCACCACGCCCTGGATGATATTGGGCACATAGATCGAGATGATGAAGACCACGACGGAAATGCCGGCAATGGCAAGCGTCGACAGATATTCGTCCGAACCAGCCGGGCCGCTCGCCAGATTGACCAACACTTGTGAGCCGATGCGGGCGATCATGACAAGCGCCATCAGCTTCATGCCGACGCTGAAGGCGTAGACGAGGTAGCGGACGGCAAAATCCTTGGTGAAGCTCGATCCGCCAAGTCCGAGCATGATCATGCCGGCCAGTAGGCCGACATACATTTCCACCATCACCGAGATGAAAATTGCCGCGACGAGGCTGAAGCAGATGACAACCACAATCATGGCAAAGACCGCAGCAATCGCGAGCGCATTGTCCTCGAACAGTCCGAACTGGGCTTTGCTCGACATCGCGCTCGCCACCTGAAGTCCGGCATTGAAGACGTTGGCCGGTGAGGCGGAGCCGCCGCCGGCGCCGATCTGGAACAGACTGTCGACCATGGCCTTGGCAAAAGCCGGCCCCTGTTCGAGTATGAACACGAACAGGCCGATGAACATGATGCGCCGCACCAGTTCGGCAAACCATGTGTCGAGCGAGGCGGCTGCCAACGCCAGCCAGACGGCGGCAATGCCGATCTCGATGCCGGCAAGAATCCAGAACAGCGAACGGGCCGCCTGCAGGATGGTCGTTTCCCATCCCTGGGCGGCGCTGGCCACCTCGTTTTCCAAATTGGTCAAGAGCGAACCGTCCTGCGCGACGGCCGGTTCGATGAGGAGTGACACGCCAAGCAGGGCGACGAGAGCTGCCCTAATCGCCCGCGGCGTCATTGCCCTGCTCCTCTCGGGTGCCCCAGCGAGGCCGCATTTCCTGGCCGCTGGTCGTGTCGAATTGCTGGGGAGCCGCAGCGGCAGGAGCCGCTGGGCTGGGCGCGTCGGTGGGATTCGGAGCAATCCAGACCGTCACGCCGATGCCGATCACGACGACGATGGCTGCAGCAATGAAGACAAACCTGCTCACCAGCGTGGCTCCATCATCTGGCCGCCGGAACTTGACGGCGCGGTTGATCTGAAGAATTCCTCGCGCCGCGTCTGGGCTAAGTCCCTTGCCGCCTGTTCGGATTGATACCAGGTGGCCATCATTGTCATTTGCTGGGACACGAGCCCGCGTAGCTTTTGGGACTGTGCGACCTGCTGCGCCGCGATCTGATGTCCGACCTGAAGAGCCTGCATTTGGCCGACCGCACTTTGCGACATGGAGCGAAGTTGCGACATGGTCGCCTCCTCGCTGCCGAATTGCTCCGCAGTGAAGCCGGCGGCGCGCAAAGTCGCTGCGATCGTATCCCGATTGGTGTCGGACCAGTCCTGGTAGCTGGAGGAAAAGCTCTCACCATTGGCAAGGCCGGTCTGGAATTCGGCAAAGCTGTGGAAGCGTTGTTTGAGCACGTCGTCGATATTGCCCATGGAGAATGCGATCCCCTGTCCCTGGTTGACGAGCCCCTGAAGGCGCGCGAGATCGCTTTCGACCTGGCCCCAGATATGGTTGGGAAGCTGCAGCGTGTTTTGCAGCATGTTTTCGTAGATGCGAATCTGGTTCTGGATCTGCTCAGCCAGCTGGGTGATCTGCTGCACCTGGTTCTGGATCTGCTCGGCGGACTGACCAACCAGACCCACCAGTTCAGAATTGTTGAGCAGTTGCGTCCATTCCGTCGCCTGCCCCGTCACCACGCCGGCATGTGCGGGAGCAGACGGGATCATGCTGGTCATAGTGAGCACTGAAATTGCGATCCTAGCAGTGTGCGAGAATTGTTTCGGCATCGCCGATCCCCCTTTCGGTAAGCCAGGCCTTTGGCCAGTTTGCGCCGTGGTCATGGGTAAGCTGCAGGATGCGTTTGAGATCGTCCTTGCCGGCCGCCCCGACGAAGGACAGCGCGATCGGTCCCAGCGACATGTCGAACAAGCGCCGACCCTCCGGCGAGGCGACGTAATATTCGCGTTTGGGGATAGCGGTTGCGACGATCTCGATTTGGCGCTCGTTGAAACCGATGCGTTCGTAAAATTCGCGTGTGCCCGGTTCGCGTGCCGCGCCGTTCGGCAGGCAGATTTTGGTCGGACAGCTCTCCTTCAACACATCGATGATGCCGGAGCGTTCGGCATCCGAGATCGACTGGGTGGCGAGCAACACCGCGCAATTGGCCTTGCGCAACACTTTCAGCCATTCGCGGATCTTGTCTCTGAATGTCGGGTGGCCGAGCATCAGCCAGGCTTCATCAAGCACGATCAGACTGGGGGCGCCGGTCAGACGCTTCTCGATCCGACGGAAGAGATAGAGCAGCACGGGCACGAGATTGCGCTCGCCCATGTTCATCAGTTCCTCGACCTCGAAGCACTGGAAGGTGCCGAGCGTCAGACCGTCATGCTCGGCGTCGAGCAGCTGGCCCATCGGTCCGTCGACTGTGTAATGGTGGAGCGCATCTTTGATCTCGCGCAGCTGCACGCCGCTGACGAAATCCGATAGCGAGCGGCCGGGTGCAGAAGCCATCAGCCTGATCTGGCGCGAAATCGCATTACGATGGTCGGGCGTGACTTTCACTCCTTGCATCGCGATCAGCGTTTCGACCCATTCGGCGGCCCAGGCGCGGTCGCCATCACTGTCGAGTTCGGCCAGCGGGCAGAAAGCCAGCATGGCATCCCCCTCCCCTGCCCCGATCTCGTAATGATCGCCACCTGCTGCCAATGTCAGCGGCAGAAGCGACTTTCCCTTGTCGAAGGCAAAGATCTGAGCATCGCGGTAGCGCCGGAACTGGGCAGCAACCAGGGCGAGCAATGTCGATTTACCGGACCCCGTCGGGCCGAATACCAATGTGTGGCCGACATCATCGACGTGAAGGTTCAACCGGAACGGGGTGGACCCGCTGGCGACCTGCAACAGCGGCGGTGAGGCGGGCGGATAGAAGGGACAAGGCGCGGTTGCGCTGCCCGACCATACCGAATTGACCGGGATGAGATCGGCGAGGTTGCGCGTGTTGATCAGTGGTTCGCGGATGTTGGCGTACCAATTGCCCGGCAGCGAGCCGAGATACGCTTCGGTGGCGTTGAGCGTCTCGATCCGCGCCCCAAAGCCTTCCGCCTGGATCAGTCGGCGCACCGCCTCGGCCTGCTCACGCAGCCGGTACTCGTCATGATCGAACATGATGATGACGGGGGTGTAATAGCCGTAGGCGACAAGCTGAGAGGCGGCTTCGGCGATTGCGTCTTCGGTCTCGGCCACCATCATCATGGCGTCCTGATCAACGGACCGGCTCTGGGTCTGAAACAGCTGATCGAAGAAGGGCCGCACCTTCTGCTGCCACTTCTTGCGGGTGCGCTCGAGTTTTTGCCGCGCTTCCTGTTCATCGAGGAAGATGAAGCGGCTCGACCAGCGATAGGTCAGAGGCATCGCATCGAGCAGATTCAAAATGCCTGGCCAGCTCTCGGCTGGAAAACCGTCTATGCCGACTACAGACAGATAATGACCATCAACCATCGGCGACAGCCCGTGATGGAACTCGGCGGTCGCCAGCCAGTCGAGATACATCGGGATCTCGGGCAGGCGGACTGGATGATTCTCTCCAACGATGCAAAAGCGGATAAATTGGAAGAGCTCGTCATAATGCGCTTCACGCCCGGTCTCTGGATCGATGGCCGTCCGCGTGACCATGCGGCGGATGGACAGCACATTCGACAGATACTGCTCGATCTCGCGGATCGATGTCCGGAAACTGTCGAGCACGGTGTCCGCGTAGGTCTCTGAGCGGCTTTCAACATCGGAATAAACATAGCGCGTCATGGCTGATCTGCGCCGCTCGGGTGGGCGGTAGGTGAGGATCAGTGCGTGCTGGCTTTCATAGTGACCACGCTCACCTTCGAAATGTGCGCGCCGCTCGTCATCGATGGCTGCTGTAACAGCGTCGGGAAAGTAGCTCTGTTCGCGAGGCGGATAGGAGACTGCCGGCACACGCACGGCCTCGACCTGGATCATCCAGCCGGAACCGAGCCGTGACAGGATTGTGTTGATCTGGCGCGATCCCTCGTTACGCTCTTGGTTGGTCGAGCTTTCCGAATCCGGACCGGCGAAATACCAGCCAGCCATCAGGCTCCCGTCCTTGAGCAGGATCACGCCATTGTCGACGAGGCCCGCGTAAGGGACGAGGTCGGAAAAGGATGGATGTGTGTTGCGGAACTGACGAAGTGCAACCATGGGCGCGTCAGTACCTGCGCCATGGCGAGGAGGTTGGGGGATAAGCCTGGCGATAACGAACGTGGCGCAGATAAACCTGTCGCATCATCGGATCAGCCTTGGCCATCATCCGCAGTGCTCCGACGACACCGATCCAGATTCCAATCCCGAGCAGAGCGGAGAACCAGGTCAGCACCACAAAAATGAGGATAACCGTTGCAAGCCCGGTCAGAAGGACCAGCTCGCGGTCCGCTCCCATCAATTGGCTCGGGCGCGAAAGCGCCCGATGGATGCGTGATCGGGTGAGAGAGGTTCCAGACTCAGCCAACGGTCCCCTCCCCTGCCCCAACCGCAATTGCCGGTCCAGCAGTGCCGATTGAGGCACCCGACGCACCGAACAGGCCGACAATCTGGGTGGCGCCGAGAAGGATGCCTGCGACGAGAACAACGTACATCAGTCGCCGCGCGAAGTCGTTCAGTTCACCACCGAAGATCAGCATGCCGCCGGCCACTGCGACCGCAGCAAGAGCGATGAAGCCCGCCACCGGTCCGGTGATCGATTGCTGTATTTGCTGGAGAGGGCCTTCCCACGGCAAGCCGCCGCCGCTTGAAGCAACCGCCGGCGCGACCGTGAATCCTAACACAATGAACGCCAGTGCGACGGCTTGTGGTCTGTTAAACCTCATGGACGGTCCTTTCTTCCGAACAGGTCTCAATTTGGTACTGGCCGCCCGAGAAGCTCTCGACATGGATCACCTCACGAACGCGCCTGCCCCTTGGGGTTCGCTCGATCGAAATGATGAGGTCGACAGCTTCCCCGATGACTTCACGCATCGGTTGCTGGCTCGCCTCGGCAGTGAGTTGCTCGAGCCGTCGCAATGCGGAAATGGCGCTGTTGGCGTGAATCGTGGTGATGCCGCCGGGATGGCCAGTGTTCCAGGCCTTAAGCAAGGTCAAAGCGGCGCCGTCACGAACCTCGCCAACGATGATCCTGTCGGGACGCAGGCGCATCGTGGATTTCAGGAGCCGGGCCATATCCACTGAATCCGTTGTGTGAAGACTGACCGCGTTCTCGGCCACACACTGGATTTCAGCCGTGTCTTCAAGGATCACGAGACGATGCTCTGGTGCGCGATGCACCATCTCGGCAATCACCGCGTTTACCAATGTGGTCTTCCCAGACCCGGTGCCTCCAGACACGACGATGTTTAGACGGGCATCGATCGATTTGCGTATAACGTCGACTTGGTCGACCGTCATGATTGCGCTGCGGACGTAGTCCTCAAGTGAGATCAGGCGGGAAGCTCGCTTGCGGATGGTGAAGCTTGGGCCAGCCACTACGGGCGGTAACAGGCCTTCGAAGCGATGGCCGCCGATCGGCAGCTCGCCGGAAATGATCGGTTGGTCCTCATCTGCTTCCGTCAGCAGCGCGTGCGCGACGCTGCCAATGATGATCTCGGCAGCACCCGATTGCAGGTTGCCCATAC
>Ga0265293_10003742_pt1 | contig 27845 bp, 22 predicted proteins | sample Munlanlewell138R_FD_192505 | JGI IMG/M metagenome (GOLD analysis project Ga0265293, IMG submission 192505) | Leachate microbial communities from a municipal landfill in Southern Ontario, Canada - Leachate well 138R | ecosystem: Engineered > Solid waste > Landfill > Unclassified | place: Canada...
CAGAGGAGGTTAATCTTCCTCTGAAGTGTCGTAAATCTCACCTTCGGACATGATTTCTTCAATCTCTTCTAAAGAAGAATCGTCGTACATCGCACGGCGAGAACCCATCAATGATTGAACCCTTTCGCCAAGATCAATTTGATTCTCATCTTTTACTTGGATGTCTCGGTATCTCTTCATTCCTGTACCTGCAGGAATGAGATGACCGATAATGACGTTCTCTTTTAGACCCCTAAGCACATCTCTACTACCAGCAATTGCTGCATTTGTCAATACCTTCGTTGTTTCTTGGAAGGAGGCAGCTGAGACAAATGAGTCGATACTCAACGAAGCTCGGGTAATTCCTAAGAGCATGGGCCGTGCATCTGCAGGTTGTCCACCCTCTTTAATTACTCGCCCATTTTCTTCGTGGAATCGGTATTTGTCGACTTGCTGACCTTGGATGAAACTGGTATCTCCAACGTGGATAATCTCAACTTTTCTGAGCATCTGTCGAACCACAACACCAAGGTGTTTGTCGTTGATATCTACTCCTTGAAGTCGATAGACCTCTTGAACTTCATCTAAGAGGAACGACTGAAGTGCATTCTCTCCAAGAATCTCAAGGATATCGTGTGGATCAGTAGGTCCATCACTGAGCATTTCTGCGGCTTGGACATGATCTCCATCACGAACTAAGAGGTGTTTACCCATGGGAACGAGGTGTTTGTACTCTCGACCAAAATCGTCATCAACAAATACTACTCGTTTCCCTTTCACAACAGTTCCAAAACGGACTACTCCTGTTACTTGGGCTAATACAGCAGGATTCTTTGGTCGGCGAGCTTCAAAGAGCTCTCCAACTCGGGGAAGACCACCGGTAATATCTTTTGTTTTAATATTCTCTTTTAAGAGTTTAGCTAATATTCTCCCTTTTTTGACCTTTTTGCCATTTTCTACACTGAGGTAACTTGCAGCAGGGAGGAAGTAGGTTGTTAACACTTCTCCCTCTTCATCGACAATTTGTAAGCGAGGTTGAAGTGTTTCACTGATGTGATCGGTAATTTTCTTCTCAATACCGCCAGTTTCAACGTTAATCTCCTCTTTCAAGGTCGTACCTAACTTAATGTCGACGAATTCAACAGTACCATCGAACTCGGCAATAATAGGTTCACTAAAGGGGTCAAACAGAGCAATTGAGGTGTTTTCCGAGACATACTCATCGACTTCTACTTTCATCTCAGATCCGTTTGGAATATCGACACTCTGCTCCTGTGCAACAATAAAGAGGCGTGTATCTACATGACGTACGATTCCAATTTTATCGCTGTTTACAACTTTCCCTTTTGCTGTCTCATATAAAGGTGAACCTGCAAATACGCGAGAGCCATCTTCAACAAGCATGGTATCTGTTGATTGTGTTGCAACTTCAGCTAACACTCGTGAATAGTAGAGGTGCCCTTTACGGGTAAAGAGTTTTACCCCTTCACTGGTTTCAATGCGAGAACCGCTAATACTATTAACTATAACGGGGTGATTAAATGAGATTCTATTCTCTTCAGAACCACTTGTTGCTGTTCCACCAATGTGGAAAGTTCTCATCGTTAACTGTGTTCCAGGTTGTCCAATTGATTGTGCTGCAATAATACCAACAGCTTCACCAATATCGACAGGTCGGTTGGTCGCTAAGTTACGGCCATAACATTTTCGACACACACCGTGGTGAGCTTCACATGTTAAGACGGTTCGAATTAATACCGACTCAATCCCTGCATCTTCAATCTCATGAGCTTTTGCTGCAGTGATTTCAGTATTTACATCGAGAATTAATTCTCCTGTAATGGGGTGTTTTACCTTCTCTAAGGTATAACGACCAATAATTCTCTCACTGAGTGGCTCAACGATATCTTCACCATCTTTCATGGCCATTCGTTCAATACCGTTAATCGTTCCACAATCATCTTCGTTTACCACGACATCTTGGGCGATATCGACTAAACGACGAGTTAAGTATCCTGCTTCAGCAGTTTTCAAAGCGGTATCGGCAAGTCCTTTACGTGCTCCGTTTGTCGAGATAAAGAACTCGATAATCGAAAGGCCCTCTTTAAAGTTAGAGCGAATGGGGAACTCGATAATATCTCCTGATGGTTTTGCCATCAAGCCTCTCATTCCTCCAAGCTGACGAATCTGAGTCTTCGATCCACGAGCTCCACTATCTGCCATGAGGTATAAGGGGTTAAACCCTTTTTGACTGGTTCTCAGCTCTTCCATTAAGGAATTTGAGATATCTTCAGTCGTTTTACTCCAAATCTCAACAACGCGGTTATAACGTTCGTCATGGGTAATATGTCCTTGACGGTACTGCTCACGAATCTCGTTTTGTTGTTGATCAGCAAGAGCAACTAATTCGGCTTTTGCCTCGGGGATAATCATATCGGATAATCCAATCGTTGCCCCAAAGAGCGTTGCGTATTTAAAGCCGATATCTTTAATTGAGTCGAGCATGCTTACTGCTACTGAGGTTCTTTGATTCTGAATCACCTCACCAACAAGATCCTTTAATTCTTTATCACCAAAACAGAGATTTTGGAATGGAATCTCTTTAGGCATGTGGGAGTTAAAGATTACTCGACCTGCAGTAGTTTCAACTTTTGAACCATCTTCTAATCGATATGTGATACGGGCGTTATACGAAAGAGCGCCAACATCAATAGCCAACTCAATTTCGGCTAAATTGTCGTAAAACTTCCCAGTTCCAACTGCATCTTCCATCTCTCGGGTAAGGTAGTTAATTCCTAACACCATATCTTGTGATGGGAATACAATCGGCTTACCGTTTGCAGGATCAAGAAGGTTGTTTGCACTGAGCATCAGTGTCCAACACTCAATTTGAGCAGCTTGGGTAAGTGGAACGTGGACAGCCATTTGGTCCCCATCGAAGTCTGCGTTATAGGCATGACATACTAAGGGGTGGAGTTTAATCGCTTTTCCATCAATTAAGACAGGCTCGAAAGCTTGAATTCCAAGACGGTGAAGTGTTGGAGCTCGGTTTAAGAGCACTGGGTGTTCTTTGACGACATCGTCTAGGATCGCCCATACTTCAGCTGTCTCTTGTTCAACTAACGTTTTTGCCTTTTTAATATTGTAGACAATACCCTTTTGAACAAGGCGTTTCATAATAAATGGTTTGTATAACTCTAGGGCCATCTTTGAAGGAAGTCCGCACTGGTGTAAGCGCAGTTCAGGTCCAACGACAATAACTGATCGACCACTGTAGTCGACTCGCTTACCAAGAAGGTTTTGTCTAAAGCGTCCTTGTTTTCCTTTAAGCATATCGGAAAGAGATTTTAAGGGTCTATTTGAAGCCCCTTTAACAACTCTCTTTTTCTTTGAGTTGTCAAAAAGAGCATCGACTGCTTCTTGAAGCATTCTCTTTTCGTTTCTAATAATAATATCTGGAGCGTGGAGGCTCATTAATCGAGTAAGGCGGTTGTTTCGGTTAATGACTCTTCGATACAAATCGTTGAGGTCACTTGTAGCAAAACGGCCACCATCGAGTTGAACCATAGGTCGCAACTCAGGAGGAATGACAGGAATAACTGTTAATACCATCCACTCAGGACGGTTTCCACTATCTCGGAAGTTTTCTACTACCTCAATTCGTTTTAACAATCTTCGGTCGGTCTTCTCCCCTTTTGCAATCATCTGCTCTCTAAGCTCACCTGAAAGTGCCTCTAGATCGAGGTTCTCCAAAAGCAATTTAACTGCTTCTGCACCCATCATTGCTTGGAAAGCTTCCCCAAATTGTTCACGAGCTTGGTAATACTCATCTTCGGTAAGAAGTTGTTTGTACTTTAACTCGGTCTCTCCTGCATTTACTACGACATATTTTTCATAGTAGAGAATCGACTGAAGCGCCGTTCTCGGGATATCGAGCAGAAGGCTCATTCGTGAGGGGACTGAGCGGTAGTACCATATGTGGCTCACTGGTGTTGCTAAATCGATATGACCCATCCGTTCACGACGAACTTTAAAGTGAGTTACTTCTACACCACAACGGTCACAGATAACTCCTTTATATCGAATCGATTTAAACTTTCCACAGTAACATTCCCACTCTTTGGTTGTTCCAAAAATCTTTTCACAGAACAATCCATCTCGCTCTGGGCGCAAGGTACGGTAGTTAATTGTTTCTGGTTTTTTTACTTCACCATATGACCAGTCCCGAATCTGTTCAGGGCTGGCCAGTTTTATCATGATGCTATCGAAATCTTGAATATCCTTCATCCGAATGCTCCTACTTAATTCACCGAAGTTCGTTTGTTAATCAGCTCTTCATCACGCTCGGTAAGGGGAACTTGTCGCCCTTTTGAGTCGTACACTGACATGTCTAACGCTAGACCACGAACTTCTTGAACGAGAACGTTAAAGGCCTCAGGCATTCCAGCACTGGTTGCTGGTTCCCCTTTCACGATACTCTCGTAAATCTTGACCCTTCCATTCATATCATCAGACTTAATTGTTAATAACTCTTGAAGGGTATTTGCTGCACCGTATGCCTCAAGTGCCCACACTTCCATCTCTCCAAGTCTCTGCCCACCAAATTGGGCTTTACCACCAAGGGGTTGTTGTGTAACAAGCGAGTATGGACCGGTTGAACGAGCATGCATTTTATCGTCAACGAGGTGGTGGAGTTTTAGGTAATAGGTGTAACCAACGAATACTGGGTTTACAAAAGGAAGCCCTGTTCGTCCATCATAGAGAGTCGTCTTTGAGTTAAGTGGTAACTTAGCCTCTATCATCTTCTCTTCGATCTCTTCAATTGAGGCCGATTCAAAGACAGGAGAGGAGTACCATTGGTTTAACTCATGAGCTGCCCACCCTAATTGAGTCTCCATTAACTGCCCAATATTCATCCGAGAAGGGACTCCAAGTGGGTTAAGACACACATCTAAAGGAGTACCGTCTGCCATGTAGGGCATATCTTCTTCAGGAAGAACGCGAGCGACAACACCTTTGTTACCGTGGCGTCCTGCCATTTTATCTCCTTGACGAAGTTTTCTCTTCGTTGCGATAAGAACTTTTACCATCTCATCGACTCCAGGAGGTAGCTCATCTCCTTCACTTCGTTTCAGACGTTGGATGTCGATGACAGTCCCTTCAGTTCCATGGGGAACTTTCAAGGAGGTGTCTCGAACTTCTTTTGCCTTCTCACCGAAAATTGAGTTGAGTAATTTAAATTCTGGTGTTGCATCCGATTCAGACTTTGGTGTCACCTTTCCAACTAAAATGCTACCCGGACGAACGACTGAACCGACACGGACAATACCATCTTCATCGAGTTGCTCTAAGGTCTTCTCACTGGTATTAGGGATATCTCGGGTCAGTTTTTCTGGACCGAGTTTTGTCTCTCTAATATCGGTGGTAAACTCTTTGATGTGAATTGAAGTATAGATATCTTCTTTAACTACCCTCTCACTAATTAAGACGGCGTCCTCGTAGTTGTATCCGTCCCAAGGGACAAAGCCAACTAAAATATTTCTTCCTAAGGCGAGCTCTCCATTGTGGGTAGCTGGCCCATCGGCAATGACTTGATGTGCTTGGACACGTTCGTTGAGTTTTACAATCGGTTTTTGGTTAAAACAGGTGTCTTGGTTTGTCCTCTCAAACTTTTGAACGATGTATGAGTCAATCTCCCCTTCAATGTCGGGATTTTCAACTTCAATGTCGATTCGGTTTGAGGAGACGTAGACTACTTTACCAGATCGTTTTGCTTTAATGAGTACCCCTGAATCGTAAGCCGACTTTTGCTCCATTCCAGTTCCTACATAAGGAGCTTCTGGAAACAACAGTGGTACTGCTTGGCGTTGCATGTTTGATCCCATCAGGGCTCGGTTTGCATCGTCGTGTTCTAAGAAAGGGATCAACGAGGCAGCAACACTAATAACTTGCATAGGTGAGACGTCTTTATATTTGACCTCAGGAGCTGTGCGAGTTGTATAATCCCCGCTTCGGCGAACTGGGATATCTTCTTCGAGGAAGTTCCCTTTATCGTCGACTTGGCTATTCCCTTGAGCAATAAAGAATTTCTCTTCATCGTTTGCATCGAGATAGCGAACTTTATCAGTGACAACTCCATCAACAACTTTTACATAAGGGGTGACCAAAAATCCATGTTTGTTCACCTTAGTATAGTTTGCTAATGAGACGATAAGACCAATGTTTGGTCCTTCAGGAGTCTCAATAGGACACATACGACCGTAGTGGGTGTAGTGAACATCACGAACTTCAAAGCTCGCTCGATCACGAGAGAGTCCACCTGGACCTAATGCGTTGAGTCTTCTTTTGTGAGTTAACTCAGCTAGTGGGTTAACTTGGTCCATGAATTGACTGAGCTGACTTGAACCAAAGAACTCTTTAATTGCAGCCACAATAGGCTTAATTGAGATGAGGTCTTGTGGTTTAACTTGATTGCTCTCTAAATTCATTCGTTCTCTAGCAATTCGCTCCATTCGGGCAAATGCTGCACTGAGTTGGTTCTGAAGGAGTTCTCCAACTGAACGAACTCTTCGGTTTCCGAGGTGGTCGATATCATCGACGTTCTCTTCCCCGATATAGACTTTCATTAAGAAAGCCATGGTGTTGACGATATCATCGGGAGTAAGAACAGTAAGATCAGTATCGATCTCATCATCATCTTTCTCTTCGTCGGTTCCAAACTTTTTGTTAAATTTATAACGTCCAACGCTACCAAGGTCGTAACGGCGAGAGGAGAAAAAGAGCTCAGGAAGATCTTTTTCAGCTCGCTCAATTGCAATCATCTCACCTGGTTGTAAGACGGCATAAATAGGAGAAAGGACATCCTCTTTTTGAGGCTCATCATTCCCCTCTTGGGTATATTTAGCATCTTCAATCTCAAAGCAGTTGATAATCATTCGAGAGTGGAGACTTTCGGGGTGCTCTTCATCGATAATCTCGATGGATGAGACACCCTCGTGTACTAACGCTTCGATATAAGAGGGAGAGAGTTCATCTCCAGCTCGTAATAACTTAGCACCTTTTTCCCCCCCTTTAGGAGAGAAGATATCAGTATAAGCGATAGCACCAACGAGTTCGTTGTTTGCCTCCATATCTTTGGCAAGCTCAACGCTCTTACTTTTATAAAAACTTGCAACAATCTTTTCACGACTATCGAGTCCAATAGCACGCAAAAAGAGTGTCCCTAAGATTTTTTTCTTACGGTCAATTTTTGTGTAGATGAGTTCTTTCTTTTTGTCATCAATTTCGAACTCAAGCCATGACCCTCTATAAGGGATGATTCGAGAGGAGTAAACTCCTTTATCATTCGAAAAGATAACTCCGGGGGAGCGGTGAATCTGACTGACTACAACTCGTTCTGCACCGTTAATAATAAAGGTACCACGATCGGTCATCAGTGGGATATCTCCAAAGAAAATTTCCCGTTGTCGTAATTCACCCGTGCTTGTGAGTTCTAAGCTAACGGTCGCCTTAATTGGGACCGAATAGGTGCGCCCCTTCCGTTTACACTCAATTTCTGAGAATTTAATGTTGTCATAGTCAATCGTGTATCCATGATAATGGAGACACATCTCACCGTTTTGACTCTCAATGGGGAATGTCGCTTGGAAGACTTGCTCAAGACCATTATTTGGGTCGAGCTCTCCCCCTTTACCTTGTTGGTCAACGTGTAAAAACCGGCCATAAGATTCGAGTTGAATCCCTACCAAATTCGGTAGTTCACAAGCCTCTTTCACATAATTTCCAACTATGGTTCTCGTAATAGAATTGCCTTTGGCAACCATGTAGTACCCTCCGGAAGGTCTGCATGTCTCTTTAAAACGGAAACCGTTTGTAGAAACATACGTCGGAATGTAATAGACACGACCGGCCACCGGATATTATCCGATGGCTGATCCCTCAGGCTGACGCCTGTATACAGTTACAAATGAGAGAACTATTTAACTTCAATCGTGCCGCCTGCAGCCTCGAGTTTCTCTTTAAGGGTTGCTGCCTCTTCTTTAGAGACGCCCTCTTTAATTGTTCCACCACCTGTGACAAGGTCTTTAGCTTCTTTAAGACCAAGTCCTGTGATAGCTCGAACCTCTTTAATAACAGGAATTGTTTTCCCTTCAGCAAGACCGGTGAGGATGATGTCAAACTCAGTTTGCTCTTCTACTTCCTCAGCGGCAGCAGCAGCACCAGCAACTGCGACAGGAGCAGCAGCGGTAACTCCAAATTTCTCTTCCATGGCAGAAATCAGTTCTGAAATCTCCATAACTGTCATGTTAGCAATTGCTTCTAACAGATCTTCTTTTGTTAAAGTAGCCATATTATCTTCTCCTTATGGTTTCTACGGTAGTAGCATGTCTACGAAATCGCGAAGACTAATACCGTGTTTATTCTTCTTTTGAATCGACAAGAGCCTGCAATGTACGAGCAAGCTTTGACAAGGGTGCATTTAATGTACCCATAAATGATGCAATAAGCTCTAAGCGTGTGGGGAGTTTGCTGTATGCTTCAATAGCGACTGAGTCGAAATACTTCCCATCAATGTAAGCCCCTTTGACTTCCATTGGAGTGCTTTTTACATACTCATATAACACTTTTGAAACAGCATTTGCAGCATCTTCACCATTTGTGAGAGCTAACGCTGTTGGACCAATTAAATTCTCTTCATCACCTGAGATATCGAGTGATTGAAGGGCAAGTTTAGCAAATCTGTTTTTTACAACTCTAAAACTCGACTCTTGAGCACGAAGTTTAGCTCGAAGTTCGGTAATTTGCTGAACGCTCATTCCTCGATAATTAGTGAAAATAATACCATCATATTTGGAGAATTCCTCGGTCATCTCTTTGACAGCATCCACTTTGTATTGTGCCTTTCGGGCTTCAAATTCTGCCATATTGATTCTCCTTTAACTCTCTTTAACAGCGACCATAACACCAGGGCCCATTGTGGAGCTCAGTGCAATGCTCTTTACAAAATCACCTTTTGCATCGGCAGGTTTACGACGGACAACTTCGGCTAATACAATTTCTGCATTCTCAACGATTTTGTCATCATCCATAGAGACCTTGCCAACTGCGAGGTGGACAACACCAGTTTTGTCGCTTCTGAATTCGACTCGTCCCTGTTTTAATTCAGCAAGAGCCCCTTTGATATCAAAGGTAACTGTCTGAGTTTTAGGGTTGGGCATTAACCCACGACGACCAAGAATTGGACCAAGACGTCCAACATCTTTCATCATATCGGGAGTTGCAACTGCCACATCAAACTCCATCCATCCACCACGAATCTTCTCAACAAGATCGACATCACCAACATATGTTGCTCCAGCGTCTAAAGCCTCTTGGGCTTTCTCGCCTTTAGCAAATACGAGCACTCGCTTCTCTTGAGAGAATTGGTGTGGAAGAACGACAGTATCTCTCACGTTCTGACTCTTCTTTAAAGAGAGATTAAGAGAGATTTCGACAGTTTCATCAAACTTAGCAAAAGCAACTTTCTTCACCAAAGCAACAGCTTCATCAAATGAGTATAACTTGGTTCGATCAATGTGCTTTGCAGCTTCTTTATATTTCTTTCCTCGTGCCATCGTTACGCCTCCACCTCAACACCCATGCTTCGGGCGGTCCCAGCAACAATCTTCATAGCAGCTTCTAAGTCGTTTGCATTCAGATCAGGGAGTTTTGTTTTAGCGATTTCAGCAAGTTGGTCTTTTTTGAGTTTCGCAACTTTCTGAGTATGTGGAACACCTGAACCATGTTCAATTCCACACGCTTTCTTAATTAACACCGATGCTGGTGGAGTTTTAAGAATGAATGAAAATGAGCGGTCCGCATATACAGTGATGACCACAGGAATGATGAGTCCAGCTTCTAAGTTCTTTGTCTTATCATTGAACTGCTGAACAAATTGGGGTGCACTGACACCATGAGGCCCTAATGCAGGACCAACTGGGGGTGCAGGCGTAGCCTTTTGAGCCGGACACTGCAATTTAATAACTGCAGAGACCTTCTTCTTTGCCATGATAGTCTCCTTACGTGGTTTCTCTCCACGTTGGTATTAACGCCTTTTCCACGAAAAGGCTCCCACCTGCCAAAGTAATTTTTGGCGGGGAGTATGTAAAAAATCTCATCAAGTGAAATTAGATCTTTTCAACTTGAAGAAAATCGACTTCAACGGGAGTTGAGCGTCCAAAAATTCCAACTAGGACTCTTAACTTCCCTTTCTCGAGGTTTACCTCTTCAATCGTTCCGGTGAACGTTTCAAAAGGTCCTTCGATGATCTTCACATGCTCACCTTCGCTAAATGATTGCTTGGGTCGAAGAACACGTTCAGATTTTATTTCGCCAGTTTTTTGTAAAATCCCTTTAAGCTCCTCATTTGAGAGAGGGGTTGGTTTACGACCAGCTACAGAGCCAACAAAACCTGTGACTCCTTGAATGCGTTTAATCTGGGAACAAAAATATTCCCACTGATACTCGGGGAGATCCATTTGAACAAGAATATAGGAGGGGAGAATTTTTCTTTTAACAGTCTTCTTCACTCCATCTTTAACTTCCACAACCTCTTCAGTTGGGACTTTTACATCACTAACGACCTCGCTAAATTGCAGGTCGCTTTCCATGATCTTTCTTATAATTTTTTCAATCTTGTTCTCATACCCTGAATAGGTGTGAACAACGTACCACCCTTTTGCCATGAATTCTCCTAGAAAATGAGGTCAACACCTTGTACCAGTAAAAAGTCGACCAGCCCAAGAATAAAGGCAAAAATAGCTGTTGAGATGATAACGACCTTCGTAGAGACAACGACTTCCTCTTTTGATGGCCACACAACCTTTTTAAGCTCGAGGTATGATTCTTTGAAGTATCTCATTAATTTTTTCATCACTTTCTCCTTGTAACTGGAGGAATAACAGGCCAGGTAGGACTCGAACCTACAACATCTGGTTTTGGAGACCAGCGCTCTAGCCATTGGAGCTACTGGCCTATTGTTCCCCTATTTTACTTTCGTCTCGCGATGAAGTGTGTGCTTACGATCGAAGGGACAATATTTGTTAAACTCAAGTTTCCCTGGGATGTTTCGTCTATTCTTCTCTGTTGTATAATTTCTTCGCTTACACTCGGAACATTGTAAAGCAATTTTTTCTACTGGCCCTTTTTTCTTGGTGCTAGCCATCATCTATCTCCTTACGAACATACACATGTACGTTTAAGCCCTCGATCGGAATCGAACCGATGACCCCAACCTTACCATGGTTGTGCTCTGCCGACTGAGCTACAAGGGCAATGTGCGGACACAATACGAGTGTCTCCGCTGTTTAGCAAAAGTCAAATTACCAAATAGCACTTCTTTTGTCAATATCAGAGGACCTGTTTTCTAAGCCGTTGATTACCGTCCCCTATTCATATACTATGTCGCAGGAACTAAGATAATACATTTGGAGAAGAGAAGTTATGGGAAATGCAAATTTCGATACGAGAATTAGCCCAAAAAAAGAGGCTATCGCACTCGACTTTGCTGAGCATCTGAAATATTCACTTGATGCAGATGAGTATCACAATACTGATACTGCTCGCTATACAGCACTCTCTCTCGCTATCAGAGATCGAATTATACACCAATGGCACAAAAGCAGAGAGACACAACGAAAGAACAAAGCTAAACGGGTCTACTATTTATCACTCGAGTTTCTTATGGGCCGATCTTTAATGAATAACGTTATAAATATGCAACTTGATGATCAAGTTGCTGCTGCTATGAATTCACTGGGGTACACCTTAGAAGAGTTAGCAGATGTAGAACCCGATGCAGGGTTAGGAAACGGAGGTTTAGGTCGCCTTGCTGCGTGTTTTTTAGATTCATTAGCAACATTAGACATCCCCTCTTTTGGATACGGGATTCGGTATAACTACGGAATCTTTAAACAACAGATTCGTAATGGGTGGCAAACTGAACAACCAGATAATTGGCTTCGTGATGGTAACCCATGGGAAATTAGGCGAGAGGATCTTACCTATACTATTAACTTTGGTGGAGAAGTTCACACTATCCGTGATAAAGGTCGAGACCTCTACACATGGGTCCCATCTGAGCAAGTACAGGGCGTCGCTTATGATACCCCTGTTGTTGGCTATGGTGGTAAAACCATCAATACATTACGGCTTTGGAGTGCGAAGGCAACTGAAGAGTTTAACTTTCAAGAGTTTAACGAAGGAGACTACGTCCAATCAGTTCGATCCAAAATTGTGGCTGAAAATTTAAGCCAAGTACTCTACCCTAATGACACATTATATATGGGTAAAGAGCTGAGATTAAAACAACAATACTTCTTTGTTGCCTGCTCTTTAGCAGATATTGTTCGTCGCTTTAAACGACAACAAACCTCGTGGAGTAAACTTCCAGATTTTGCTGCAATTCAGCTCAACGATACTCACCCATCTTTAGCTATTCCTGAGTTGATGAGAATATTATTAGACGATGAATTACTTCAGTGGGACGAAGCGTGGGATATCACCGTAAAGACCATGGGATATACCAACCACACCTTACTTCCTGAAGCATTAGAGAAATGGCCTCTTCCGATGATTCAAGAGATTCTTCCTCGACATATGCAAATCATTAATGAAATTAACCACCGCTTTTTACAACACGCCTCTTCGTTTTTCCCCCTTCGCCCCGATGCCATTGAGAAATTGAGCATCATCGAAGAGGGAGATGTAAAACAAGTGCGCATGGCTAACTTAGCTATTTGTGGATCACATTCGACTAACGGAGTTGCTGCACTACACTCAAAGTTATTAAAACAGCGGATGTTTCCTGAATTTGCTACCGTTTTTCCCAATCGATTTAACAACAAAACAAACGGTATTACCCAACGAAGGTGGCTACTGAGTTCTAACCCTCTGTTAGCTGAGAAGATTACTGAAGCTATTGGAGATGGATGGATTACCGATTACGATCGCATTAAAGAGTTAGAACCGTTTAGTGAAGATGCCGCTTTTAGGAAAGACTTTTTAGCTATTAAAGAGAAAGCTAAACATCGCGCAGTCTCTTTCATCCAAAAGGATACCGGTATTACACTCAATCCTCACACCATCTTTGATGTTCATGTAAAAAGGATCCATGAGTACAAAAGACAACTTTTGAATGCTTTACATATCATCATGTTGTATCAACGACTGAAAAAGAGAGATGCCGAAGAGTATCCACCTATTACGTTTATCTTTGGTGGAAAGGCAGCTCCTGGGTATGTGAATGCAAAACTCATCATTAAATTAATTAACAACTTAGCTCGTACTATTAATAATGATCCCGATGTAAAAGATATCTTACACATTCATTTCTTACCAAACTACCGAGTCTCGATGGCCGAGTATCTCATTCCAGCAACAGATATCTCACAACAAATTTCGACCGCTGGGTTTGAAGCTTCTGGTACTGGTAATATGAAATTCATGTGTAATGGAGCACTCACCATTGGAACTATGGATGGGGCAACAATCGAAATGGCAGAAGAGGTTGGCCGAGAGCATATGTTTATCTTTGGACACTCAGCTGATGAGATTCAACGTCTTAAAGAGAGTTACGATCCCCAAAAGTGGATTGCTCGTGATCCTGAGATTGCCCAAGCAATGGATCTCTTGTTCAGCGGATATTTCAACATTAATGAGCCAAATATCTTTGAACCATTACGTAGGTTATTGATGCACGAAGATCGATTCTTCCACTTTGCAGATTTACGTAGTTATAGTGATGCTCATAAAGATGCAACATTCTTGTATCACACAAATAAAGACCTGTGGGCGAAAAAAGCGATCTTAAATATTGCTGCAAGTGGAAAGTTCTCAACTGATAGGACTATCATGGATTACACCAATGATATCTGGAAAGCACGTTCATACCCAGTTGAGCGTGATATGTCAACTAGCTCTACATTAGCAAGTGCTCGAAAAAGATAATTACTGTAAAAATGGGAGTACTTCGACCAAAAATGCTCCTAATCGACTTAAGATAGGAGCCACAAATAAGGCGGGGATGAAATTCCCCGTCTTAAATTGTCTTATGCTTAACAAGCCAAAGGCAATCATCACTAACAAAATACCACCCGATGCTGATAACTCGACAATTCCTGCCTCACCCATCAGTGGTGCTAAAAATCCTCCAGCAAGAGTGAAAAATCCTTGATATAACAAGACAAAGACAGCAGAGCCAATCACTCCAGCTCCATACACAGCTGCAAAGACAATGGCCATGCTTCCATCCATCACCGATTTAATTAATAACAAGGTATAATCTTGTTGTGTCCCAGCAGCAATAGATCCTAAAACGGTCATCGCTCCACTACAAAAAAGTACCGAGGCACTTAAAAACCCTCGGGCGAAAAGTGATCCATTTTTCCCCTCTTGTTCATCTTTTGATGAAGAACTCTTTTTCTCCATCCAGTTTCCTAAGCGTAAAATAGCCTCTTCAATACCAACAAGGTGTCCAATAATTCCACCTATGATAATTGAAAACAGGAGTACTAAGAAACTTTGAGTTTGCAAAGCCATGCTGATTCCAATAATCAACGTCACTATCCCACTGGAGATGAAAATAAGTTCTTTAAATTCATCTTTCAGTTTAGATCCAACAAACAGACCTATGAGGGCTCCAACAACTACGGCGATACTATTTATATAGGTGGCTATCATGAAAATGAGTATAGAAGAGAGTCTGATTTTGTTCAATCAATTCGCAGGCCACCTCGCAAGAGGGAGCCTGTGAAAGTAGATTCCTTTGTGGTATGTTATCGCTCTTTTTTTAATATACCAATTGTGTGATCTTCTTGGGCAACAAGCGAAAGTGTATCACCCTCTGTTATCTCTTGAGCAAGGAGCTGTTTTGCCAACGGATTTTCAACTAAGGTTTGTATCGCTCGTTTAATAGGTCGAGCTCCAAAATCTGGGTTGTAACCAACATCGGCAATAAGATCTAAAGCACTTTGTTCAACAACAACAGTAATCCCCCGTTTACTCAACCGTTGGGTAAGTGACGTAAGTTGTAACAATACAATTTGGTGAATCTCCTCTCTCCCTAGTCGGTGAAACACAATAATCTCATCAATTCGGTTTATAAACTCAGGTTTGAATGCTTGTTGAATCACACTTTTCACTGCATCAATCGTCTGTTGGTGGGTATCGGATCCTAACAACAATTCACTACCTAAGTTACTGGTCATAATAATAATAGTATTGGTGAAATCAACTACACGACCTTGACCATCGGTGAGTCTTCCATCATCAAGCACTTGTAATAAGACGTTAAAGACATCGCTGTGTGCCTTCTCTATCTCGTCAAATAGGATCACTGAGTAAGGGCGCCTGCGAACGATCTCAGTGAGTTGTCCTCCCTGATCATAGCCAACGTATCCTGGAGGTGCTCCTATGAGTCGGCTTACAGAGTGTTTTTCCATATACTCACTCATATCAATGCGAGTTAAGGCTTTTTCACTATCAAACAAAAGTGAGGCTAATACTTTCGCTAACTCTGTTTTTCCAACCCCAGTAGGTCCAGCGAATAAAAACGATCCTAGAGGACGTTTCTCATCTCCAATACCACTTTTGTTTCTCCGTATGGCATCACTTACCGCCCGTATTGCTTCGGTTTGCCCTATCACTTTTTGCCCAATCTCTTTTTCTAAGTGGAGGTATTTCTCCATCTCACTTGAGAGCATCTTAGCAACCGGAATACCGGTCCAATTAGAGACAATCAGTGCGATATCATCATCACTTACTTCTTCACGAAGCAATTGAGAAGTCTCACCCTCTTGATGTGATAGATGTGAGTAGTCTTCAATCTCTTTTAACAGTGAAGGAATCAAACCATGTTTAATTTCAGCAGCTCGAGCTAAATCTCCACTCCGTTCACTTTGAATCTCTTCACCTTTTAATTGTTCTAAAAGAGCTTTTTTCTCTCGGATTGTTGAAATAGAGCTTTTTTCTCGCTCCCACTGATCGTGCAGTGTATCTCGTTGGGCAGTTAGTGATGATAACTCTTTTTGTAACTTTTCGAGTCTTTTAAGAGATTTCTTATCTGTTTCTCGTGAGAGAGCTTGTTGTTCAATATTGAGTTGAAGGATCTTTCGCTCAATTGTATCGAGTTCAACAGGCTGACTCTCAATCTCCATTTTCAATTGGCTTGCAGCTTCATCGACTAAATCGATAGCTTTGTCGGGTAAAAATCGTGCGGTGATGTAACGATCACTTAATACAGCTGCAGCGACTAATGCTTCATCGGTAATTCGAACTCCATGGTGAACTTCATACCGCTCTTTTAAGCCTCGTAAGATAGCTATGGTGTCTTCCACATTAGGCTCTTTGGTATACACTGGTTGAAAGCGCCGCTCTAAAGCTTTATCTGTTTCGATATACTTACGATACTCATCAAGTGTAGTGGCTCCCACAGCTCTTAACTCCCCTCGAGCTAAAGCTGGCTTAAGTAAGTTAGAGGCATCAGTTGACCCTTCTGCTGCTCCAGCTCCAACGAGGGTGTGTAACTCATCGATAAAGAGAATAATTTCCCCATTTGAGTCGATTACTTCATTTATGACTGCTTTCAGTCGCTCTTCAAATTCGCCTCTGAATTTTGCTCCGGCAATTAAAGCTCCTAAATCTAAAGCGAGTAAGCGCTTTGTTGCGAGTGATTCAGGAACATCTTTTGAGACAATTCGTTGGGCTAAGCCCTCTACAATCGCTGTTTTACCAACACCTGGTTCACCAATTAATACAGGATTATTTTTTGTTCTTCGTGAAAGAACTTGCATCACACGACGAATCTCCTCATCTCGCCCAATGACAGGGTCGAGTTTTTGTTGTCGAGCAAGCGAAGTCATATCCTTACAATACTTTTCAAGTGCTTGGTATTGATCTTCTGGGTTCTCATCGGTAATTCTTTTATTTCCACGTACCATCTGTAGAGCTTGAAGAAGGCGATCTTTGGTCACTCCTTGACTCTTTAAATAACTTGATAGAGGACCACTACTTTCTACAATTGCTAATAAGATATGTTCAGCGCTGATATACTCATCTTTAAACATAGAGGCTTGGCTCTCTGCTTGGTACAAAATCTCAGTGAGTTTTGGTGAAAGAGATATCTGCGATGTTGGCCCATACGCTTTAGGGAGTTTTTCAATCATCTGTTTCACATCGTGTGATACAGAGGTATGAGAAACTCCTACACTATCAAAAAGTGGGATAAGTAAGCCATCTTTTTGCTCTAACAATGAGTATACAAGGTGTTCTACTTCAATGAGCGGGTTGTTGTATGAGTGCGCAACAGCGTGAGCTGCTTGAAGAGCTTCACGCAACTTAATAGTCATTTTTTCCATGTTCATCTATTTATACCTCTTTTGGTTACAGGTACATCCACCTGTAATATAGTCAAAGAGGTTAGTTAGGGCAAATTAGTGTTACATAATTGGACTACGATCTGATTTAGGTTTTAACAACTCGAGGTAGTTGTGAATGACCTCTTTGGCTTGTACAACATCGAAGTCTTCTAAAAAAGCCATCTGAAACGAAAAGGCCTCTAAAAGCATCACAATATGCTCAGTGACTCGAGTCACATCAACTGTTTCAATCTCACCACTATTGATCCCTAATCGCAGTAGTCGTTTAAAGAGGATATGTAATTTCACAGTGCGCCTGAGAATAATATCTGAAAAGTCAGTTCCCTCTTTTTTCATTTGGAGCATCACATCCATCAGTGCAGTTAAGGCATCACGGTTTTGAAAACCCATCTCAATGATGTCTTCACAAATGAAACTAATTCGATCAACTATTGGCTCTTCAGTGTTCCAAGCATATTCGGCATATTTAAAGAACATTTTCCCAGTAACAAGTTTTACTGCAAAATAGTAGATGTGTTCTTTATCTTTGAAGTATTGGTAAATAGTAGGTCTAGAAATTCCACATTCAGATGCTATTAATGAAAGGTTGGCATCACGATACCCTTCTCGGGCAAATACTTTTAAGGCTGTTTGTAAAATTCTCTCTTTTCTCGCCTCATGGTCAATTTTCTTTGGCATGCTTTACTTTGGGTTCTCCCTACATTTTTGTTGGTGTTATACAATATACCATGGAATTGTCAAAGTTACTACGAGAAGTGAAAAGAGGTGGAGTTTGCTTAAATGTTGACCTCATATGATTATAAAGCACACTCCTTTACCCTCTTTCATCTTATAGAGAGAGAAAAAAGTCATAAAGGCAATAAAGGGAGATTATCTCCCTTTATCGATTATGCACAAAATACTTTTATGGTAGCCTCATCGGTTTCAACATCGATACTCATCTCTTGTAAAGCCACAATAACCTCTTCCATATTTTCAGCATTCAATGCACTTAAATCAAAGTTCATGCCACTATTGTGCATCGACTCTTGAATTTTTGCTTGTGCCTCTTTTGGAACTAACTTAGTAATATTTAATCCCGCTTTTACTAAAGCTAAAGGGATCTTAATTGAGACTCGTTCAGAAGAGTGTCCCTCTTTAGGCTCAACACGGACGTGAAAGTATTTAGCATCACCTGCTGTAAAGCTTGTTGTTGGAATTATCTCACTTCTAACTTCAGTTGCCTGAAGAAGCTTCTCTGCTTGTTCGGGTGTGAGTTTTCCTTCACTTAACAGTTGTAATATTCTTAATCTCTCTTCACTCATATCTTTCCCCTTTGTATTAACTAATACGAATTTCTAATTCTTCCTCATCCGACTTAACAACTATTTCAGTTCCTCTACTAGAGGATAATAATGTTGGAATTATTTTCAGAGCTGGTAGATATGAACAGATCAACTCTGCTGTTGGAGGAAGCACTAACAACAGTAGTAACACTACCGCTACCACAATCACTAATGGAAGAAGTAAAAGATAGATTAAAGCCAAGGGAATAACCCAAGAGCCTCTTTTATCCCCCTTTTTCATCTTCACATATAAGAGCATCGGTAACATTACATCATCTCTTTTAATGCATCTTCACCGCTGATATCCCCCGATTCTAGACGATCAAGGATTTCAGAGAGTGGAGATCTTGTTTCAATTTCAACATCGATGACATCGAGTTGTTGTGCTATTTTATGAAGCCTACTTTTCACTGTGGGATAACTAATATTGAAAATAGATTCCATCTGTTTTATTGACCCATGTGTTTGGATAAACGCAGCAACAAACAAGTAATCCTCCATACTTAAAATGGCTAAAGGAGGAACCTCAAACTCCCCTTTAATCGTAATACCATCTTCGGGAATGAAAATTTCTTTAACGACAAATTTCTTACCACCAGTGAATGAAAGTAATGTTTTCCAACTTTGTTTCATATCTACCTCATCTCTGTTTAATATAGAGAGGAATATTAAGTAAGTCAAGTGCTATATTAATAATATTAATATTTTAACTGAATTTTCTTCATTTTATTAATTTTTGATGATTCTTAGTGTAGTTTATAGATATATACTTGAGATCCTAGGTTAAAAAAGGTTCTCCCCCTCTTTGGTGCTGTGGTACACTACCATCTATAAGAGGTGATGTTGTGGTAATAGTAGTATATGGTGTGCTCTTTTTGTCCGCTTTGCTTATAGGAAGAACACTCTTTTTTCGTTCAAAAAGAAGAGTCCCTACAGTAATTTCTCCCCCTTTTGAGTTAGAGCAATCAGATATTCTTCGTGCCGCTGACTCTTTAGCTACTGCTGTTACGTTTAAAACTATTGCTCCTGAACAGTGGGATGACAACTCTTCACTCCCGTTTATTGAGTTTCATCAGTTTCTCAAAGAGCGCTACCCTCTTTTGTTTTCTCATCTCACAGTTATTGAGACTCAATATCATAACCTCGTGTTGTGCTTTGAAGGAACTGATCCAACTTTAGAGCCAGCTTTATTAACAGCACACATCGATGTTGTTCCCGCCTCACCTGATGAACAAGCGTGGATACATCCTCCGTTTGAGAAGAACATTGTTGATGGGTATGTGTGGGGGAGAGGAAGTTTTGATGATAAAAGTTCGCTCATCGCAATGTGCGAATCGATTGAATTGATGTTACACAAGCATATTCTCCCTCAAAGAACGTTCTACATCGCCTTTGGGTGTGATGAGGAAATCCGAGGAGACCATGGAGCAGCTACGATTGCAAAGATGTTTGAAAAGATGGGCTTGCGTTTCTCCTTTGTCTTAGACGAAGGTGGGGTCGTCACAAAAAACTTCCTTAGTGGACTTAAACACAACGTTGCTGTTGTTGGTGTTTCAGAGAAAGGAAATGTCGATATCTCTTTACGTTGTACCCAAGATGGGGGTCACTCTTCCAGTCCAAATCAACCAACAGCTTTAGGGATATTAGCAAAAGCAGTGAGCAACATTGAACACGCCAAAATGCCTGTTTGTTATACAAAGCCAGTAATACAACTACTACACACCATGGGAATGAACGCCTCTTTTGGCCTCTCTGTTGTATTACTAAACCAGTGGTTGTTTCGCCCTCTCATTTCATCTCTTTTTTCTAAAAGCAACACCCTCAATGCCCTTATAAGAAACACATGTACTGTCACGGTAGTCCACTCTAGTGATGCTTCAAATGTTATTTCACACAACGCAACAGCAATTGCAAATGTACGTCTTCTTCCCGGTAGCAAGGTTGAAGATGTCCTTAGGTGGATGAAAAAAGTAATTGGTGATAACCGAGTTGAGTTAGAAATTGTTAAAAACAGTAAGCTCTCACGCCCCTCCCCTGTTGATAACTCTGAGTTCTTGTTATTAGAACAAGTGATTACTTCCACATGTAAAGAGACTATTGTCTCTCCATTTCTCATGACAGGGGGAACGGATGCTCTTAACTACGAACATCTAAGTGATCATGTCTATCGATTTACTCCAGTTATTATGGACCAACAAGAACTGAGTCGTATGCACGGAATTGATGAACGTCTCTCTTTGGAAAACCTCTTTTGTGCAATACGGTTTTACACTCTTATTCTTACATCGTAGCAACTAAGAGTGCTTTAATGGTGTGAAGCCTATTTTCTGCCTCATCAAACACAACTGAGTGGCGACTACGAAATACCTCATCGGTTACTTCCATCTCAGTAAGACCGAATTTTTCATAGACGTAAGAACCAATTTCGGTGTGTGTATCGTGGAAGGCAGGAAGACAATGGAGAAATAAGACATTGTCGTTGTTTGATGCTTGTATCAGATCCATCGTCACTTTATAGGGGCTTAGGATCTTAATACGGCTAGCCATCTGATCCTCTTCTCCCATAGAAAACCACACATCGGTGTAAATTACATCGGCATCTTTAACTGCAATATGTGGGTCGTATTCGACTTCGATTGTAGCTCCACTATGGTGTGTATCTTCTTTAAGGGAAGTCAAAAAGTCTTCAGTGGGTCGCAGTGTGGGATCGGTGGCAACAACAAAGTGCATCCCTACTTTAGAAGCTCCTATCATCAACGCTTGGACCATATTGTTTCGACCATCACCCACATAGACAAACTTAATCTCACTAAGAGGTTTATTGCTATGTTCTACAATGGTGAGAAAATCGGCTAACACTTGGGTGGGATGATCGTCATCAGTCAGCCCGTTATAAACTGGGACACCAGAAAAGCGAGCTAGTTGTTCAACAATTCGTTGATCACTTCCTCGGTATTGAATGGCATTGTAATACCGCCCTAACACTTTAGCAGTATCTTCAATCGACTCTTTTTTTCCCATTTGGCTATTGGTTAAATAGGTGACATGAGCCCCCTCTTCGCTAGCGGCAACTTCAAAAGCACATCGAGTGCGCGTTGAAGGTTTATCAAACAGAAGTACTAAACTTTTTCCTTTCAGTGTATCTCCCACTTCCCCTCTCTTTCGCTTTGCTTTGAGATCAGTGGCAAGCTCTATGAGATACATAAGTTCTTCGGCTGTGTAATCTTTTAATGTTAAAAGGCTTCTGTTTGTTAAGTTCATATCATCTTCTCTTGTAAGGAGAGAAGAGAGAGTGTAACACTCTCTCTTCTGTTATTTTTGTTAAAATACGACAACGACTTCCCCATTGGGGTAGTGTTCATCTACGTAGGCTTTAATTTTAGGTGATTGGAGAGCTTTCACTAACGCTGTAATGGAAGCGTCGTTTTCTCTTCCCTCTTTCACTGCCACAACATTCACGTATGGAGAGTCGGCACCTTCAATAATAAGGCCATCTTTGTTTGCTTTAAGTCCTGCTGGAAGTGCATAGTTTCCGTTAATAACAGCTGCATCAACATCGCCGAGTACTCGAGGAAGTGTTGCTGCTTCGAGTTCTCTGAACTTTAAGTTTTGTTTATTTGAGACGATATCAAATACGGTTGCAGTAATACTACCACCATCAGCTAAGGAGATGAGACCTGCACTTTGTAAGAGCAATAAAGCTCTTCCACCGTTTGTTGGGTCGTTAGGAATAGCAATTGTTGCACCATTTGCAAGATCATTAATTGATGTCACTTTGTTTGAGTACAGAGCAATGGGTTCGATGTGAATACCACCAGCGTTCACAAGATGGTACCCTTTATCTTCATTGAAAGACTCTAAATACGGGATGTGTTGAAAGAAGTTCGCATCAATTTGCCCATCTTCTACTGCTGTATTTGGTGTTACATAGTCGGTAAACTCAACCACTTTTAATGTAATTCCTTGTTGTGCAAGATCTCCAACGATGAGATTCAAAAACTCAGCGTGAGGTTCGGGTGTTGCACCAACTGTTAAGGTACTGCCACTCTCTTTTTTGCCAGCTGCAAAGAGTGTTGCTCCAATAAGTAATGTAATAGCTAATAAAGTAATAACACGTTTCATAATCTCCTCCGAAAGTAGATTGTATACAATATTATCGTCGTGCCATCATGCGGGCACTTATATTATTTCCAACAACTTGAATAACTTCGACTAAGACTAAAATAACAATCACCGAGGCAATCATCACATCGACTCTAAATCGTTGGTATCCGTAGCGGATTGCTAAGTCTCCTAAGCCTCCCCCTCCGATGGCTCCAGCCATCGCGGAGTAGCCAATCAAGTTGATAATTGTCAACGTAATGCCAGCAACTAAGGCAGGCATCGCTTCAGGTATTAATACCTTTAGAATAATTTGCATTGAGGTTGAGCCCATGGAGCGGGCGGCCTGAATGACCCCCGGATCCACCTCCTTAACCGCTGACTCAATAATACGAGCAACAAATGGAGCAGCTGCTATCGACAACGGCACGATAGTCGCTGTAGTACCAATGCTTGTTCCTACAATAATTCGCGAAAGTGGGAAAAGTAATATCATCAGTATGATAAAAGGGAAAGAACGTAATACATTCACTACTCTTCCAACTCCTTGATGTAAAAGCGGTTTAGGGATAATTCCCCCCTGCTGTTCAGGTGCAGTGATGGCTAATAAGATACCAATGGGTAAACCCAATAAGAGGGAGAAACATGTTGAGGCGAACACCATAATCAAGGTCTCACCAGTTGCTTTAAAAACTAATTGAAACAGCTGACTCATACACCCTCCTCCTCTACTTTCACACCCATCTCTTCTAAAGCGACAATTGCTTGAGCAACTATATCACTCTCTCCGATAATATCGCAAATAAGAGTGCCAACGTCTTCTTGCCCAACACGTTGAATTCCACCGGCTCGAATGTTTATCTCTACATCATACTGCTTTTGAATGCGACTGAGTACTGGTTCACCTGTTTTAGATCCTCGGAATCGAAGAGTATATCGTCCCCCCTCATCAGACCACCTCACGATATCATCTTTGGTAGATTCATCAGGTCCTAAATGAGATAAAAAGTCTTTTGTTGTTTCACTTGAGGGATTGGCAAACACATCAACAACTTTTCCTTGTTCAACAACACCACCATCTTCTAAGACAGCTACATATTCACACGCATCCCGTACTACTTCCATTTGGTGAGTAATCATCACCACCGAAAGGTTCATCTGCTGTTGTAAGTCACGAATAAGATTGAGAATTGAACGTGTTGTTTGCGGATCTAAGCTACTCGTAGCCTCATCACAAAACAAGATATCTGGGTTATTGGCCAAAGAGCGTGCAATAGCTACTCGCTGTTTTTGTCCCCCTGAGAGGGTACTTATTGGGGCTTTTCCCCTCCCTTGAAGGCCAACAAGCTCTAGAAGTTCTTCGACACGTGTGCGAATGTATGAAGAGTCGTGACCACTAATTTCAAGTGGATAGGCAATATTTTGAGCAGCATTACGAGAACTAAATAAATTAAAATTCTGAAAAATCATCCCAATTTTACGTCTTTGGGCAATGAGTTGATCTTGAGGAAGGTTATCGACTCGATGGTTGTTGTATAACACTTGGCCGTTATCTGGGCGCTCAAGTAAACTCACTAGGCGCACTAACGTCGATTTGCCAGCACCACTTTTACCAATGATACCGTAAATAGTGTGGGCAGGGATCTCTAAAGAGATGTCACGAACAGCATGTAGTGAGCCGTACGAACGACTAAGATGGTGTAATGTGATGCCCATACCCTCTCCTTTTAGTGAAAATGTACCACATCATAAAAGAATAGAGGATATTCTGCAAGCTAGGTGTTGCAAAAGGGCAAAAAAAAGGGACCGGCAGCTACCTACTCTCCCGCTATTACGCAGTACCATCGGCGCAAGAGGGCTTGACTTCCGTGTTCGAGATGGGAACGGGTATGACACCTCCGCTATGGCCACCGGGCCACCAGTGAATAAGATTCTCTATCGTAAACAAAAATCCAACCCACTGTAATCGGTTAAGGGACCGACACAACAATATGGTCAAGCCTCACGGCTTATTAGTACTGGTCGGCTGAATGTATTACTACACTTAGACCGCCAGCCTATCGACCAGGTAATCTTCCTGGTTCCTTCAGTGCTCTTTAAGAGCAAGGGATGTCTCATCTCGAGGAGGGCTTCCCACTTAGATGCTTTCAGCGGTTATCCCTTCCGAACGTAGCTACCCAGCAATTGCCGTTGGCACGACAACTGGTACACCAGAGGTTCGTCCATTTCGGTCCTCTCGTACTGGAAACAGGACCTCTCAAACATCCAACGCTTGTGGCAGATAGGGACCGAACTGTCTCACGACGTTCTGAACCCAGCTCGCGTACCGCTTTAATTGGCGAACAGCCAAACCCTTGGGACCTGCTCCGGCCCCAGGATGCGATGAGCCGACATCGAGGTGCCAAACTTTGCCGTCGATATGAACTCTTGGGCAAAATCAGCCTGTTATCCCCGGAGTACCTTTTATCCGTTAAGTGACGGCGCTTCCACTCGCTACCGCCAGATCACTAAGACCTACTTTCGTATCTGCTCGACTTGTCAGTCTCGCAGTTAAGCCACCTTGTGCCTTTACACTTGACAGACGATTTCCAACCGCCCTAAGGTGACCTTCGCGCACCTCCGTTACCCTTTAGGAGGCGACCGCCCCAGTCAAACTTCCCACCTGGCAATGTCCACTACCCAGCTTCATGGGCAGTGTTAGAAACATGAACAAGAAAGGGTGGTATTTCACCAACGACTCAACGCAACCTAGCGGCCACGCTTCTTAGTCTCCCACCTATCCTACACATCCTGGTCCACATCTCAATACCAAGCTGAAGTAAAGGTTCACGGGGTCTTTCCGTCTAACCACAAGTAATCGGCATCTTCACCGATACTTCAATTTCACCGGATTTCGCGTTGAGACAGCGCCCAAATCGTTACACCATTCGTGCGGGTCGGAACTTACCCGACAAGGAATTTCGCTACCTTAGGACCGTTATAGTTACGGCCGCCGTTTACTGGGGCTTCAATTCATTGCTTCGCTTATGCTAACAACTCCTCTTAACCTTCCAGCACCGGGCAGGTGTCAGTCCATATACTTCCCATCACTGGTTCGCATAGACCTGTGTTTTTGGTAAACAGTCGCTTGGGCCATTTCTCTGCAACCGCCAAGAAAATAGTAAACTACTCCCCCAACGGCCATACTTATCCCGAAGTTACGTATGCAATTTGCCGAGTTCCTTAACGCGAATTCTTCCGTGCGCCTTAGCATATTCAGCTCGCCTACCTGTGTCGGTTTGCGGTACGGTCCCTCTGTGTCTATTCTTAGAAATTATTTCTTGGCACGACGACTCCACACGCTTCGATTTGCCGTAGCATCTCTCGCATTCAGTTCTTACCTCATGTACCGGATTTGCCTAGTACATTCAACAGCTCGAATCTTTAGACCAGGATTACCGTCACCTGGCCGCGCTTCGCCCTATGCGTCATTCCTTCGAAACACAAAGAGGTACGGGAATATTAACCCGTTTCCCATCGACTACGCTTTTCAGCCTCGTCTTAGGGGCCGACTAACCCTTGGGTAGATTACCTTTACCCTGGAAACCTTAGGCTTTCGGCGGACGGGGATCTCACCCGTCTTTTCGTTACTCATGCCTGCATTCTCTCTTCCGTCTCGTCCAGCATACCTCACAGTACACCTTCTTCCGTACACGGAATGCTCCCCTACCCACGATATGTTAACATATCATGCCGTAGCTTCGGTGATGTGCTTAGCCCCGTTACATTGTCGGCGCTTAACTACTCGACCAGTGAGCTATTACGCACTCTTTAAAGGAGTGGCTGCTTCTAAGCCAACCTCCTGGCTGTCTTCGCAATTAAACTTCCTTTCCCACTTGGCACATCTTGGGGACCTTAGCTAACGGTCTGGGCTCTTTCCCTCTCGACTACGGCTCTTATCAGTCGCAGTCTGACTCCTACGCACGGTGTCATGGCATTCGGAGTTTGATTGAAATCGGTACCCGGTGAAGGGCCCTCATCCATTCAGTGCTCTACCTCCATAACAATTCACGTAAGGCTAGCCCTAAAGCTATTTCGGGGAGTGCCAGCTATCTCCAAGTTTGATTAGCCTTTCACTCCAATCCACACCTCATCCCAACCCTTTTCAGCGGATTTAGGTTCGGCCCTCCACTTGATTTTACTCAACTTTCAGCCTGGACATGGATAGATCACTTGGCTTCGGGTCTACCGCATACAACTATTCGCCCTATTCAGACTCGGTTTCCCTACGGCTCCGAGACTCCTATCTCTTAACCTCGCTGCATACGATAACTCGCAGGCTCATTCTACAAAAGGCACGCCATCACCCATATAAATATAGGCTCTGACCGCTTGTAAGTCCACGGTTTCAGGTTCTCTTTCACTCCCCTTCCGGGGTCCTTTTCACCTTTCCCTCACGGTACTATTCGCTATCGGTAGCTACAGAGTATTTAGCCTTGGAAAGTGGTCTTCCCAGCTTCCAGCAGGATTTCTCGTGTCCCGCCGTACTTGAGTAGATCATCCACGCAGAACTCATGTTTTCGCATACGGGGCTTTCACCCTCTTTGGCTGACTTTCCCAAATCATTTTACTAACATGAATTTTTATCACTGCGCGAGAGACACCGAAATCTCTCCAACAATCACTCGCAACACCATATACGCAACGATTCGGCTCTTACACGTACATGGTTTAGGCTCTTCCCGCTTCGCTCGCCGCTACTAGGGGAATCTCTTTTGATTTCTTCTCCTGCAGGTACTTAGATGGTTCAGTTCCCTGCGTATCGCTTCTATACAGTATGTGTTCGTGTATAGATGACAGTCATTTATAACTGCCGGATTACTCCATTCGGACATCCGAGCTTCAATGGATATTGGCTCCTACACTCGGCTTTTCGCAGCTAATCACGTCCTTCTTCGCCTTGTAGCTCCTAGGCATCCGCCGTGGACCCTTATTCGCTTGACCATATTGTTTTGTCAATCCCTTCGCTTAGTATGTAAAAAATCTC
>Ga0265293_10003743_pt1 | contig 27839 bp, 20 predicted proteins | sample Munlanlewell138R_FD_192505 | JGI IMG/M metagenome (GOLD analysis project Ga0265293, IMG submission 192505) | Leachate microbial communities from a municipal landfill in Southern Ontario, Canada - Leachate well 138R | ecosystem: Engineered > Solid waste > Landfill > Unclassified | place: Canada...
AACGGCGACGCTGTGGGCTCTAGCCTGCGTGCCTTCGGTTATCTCGTTCAGGAGCTCGGTGGCGGGCGGCCTGAGGTCGGCCACCACCACGTTGCCGCCGCGCTCGGCCACGCGGCGCGCCACTGCGAAGCCGATGTTGTTGGCCCTCACGCCGGTTATCAGGGTCGCTCTCATGTGTGCCCCGCGGTACGCCTGGGGGCCACGGCGCGAGCTACGTGCATTGTGCGGTCAGGGGTCACAGCAGCTTGAGCGTCGTCTGACGCGAGACGATGCTTACGGCCAAGATGAGGATGGCGCCCTTGAAGATGTCTTGCACGTAGCTGTCTAGGCCCACGAGGTTGAGGCCGTTGTTAACGATGCCTATGAACAGCGCCCCGAAGAACGTGCCCAGCACCGTGGCCATGCCGGGCCTCAGCATGGTCATGCCGATGAACACCGTAGCCAGACCGTCTAGCAGGTAGTTGGCGCCCGCGGTGGGTTGGCCAGAGCCGAGGCGCGCGGCCAGCAGAATTCCGGCCGTGGCGGCGAACATGCTGGTTAGAACCAGGGCCAGAATGCGGTAACGGCGCACGGGAATTCCAGACAGCTGGGTTGCTTTTGGGTTGCCGCCCAGCGCGTACACGTAACGCCCGAAGAAGCTGTGGTTCATGACGATGTACGACAGCAGCACCAACCCCAGCATGATCAGGCTGACCACGGGAATGATGCCGATGCGGCCCTGGCCCAGGTAAGTGAACGTGGCGGGGATGCCGCCGTAGATGGCGCGCCCGCCCGAGATCATGAAGTTGATCCCGCCCACGATTGTGCCCATGGCCAGCGTGACTATGAGCGACGGTATGCCTATCAGCGTTACCAGCAGTGCGTTCACCAGGCCGATGACCAGGCCCACGCCCACCCCCGCGGCGATTGCTAGCGGCACCGCCACGTCGTACGTGCTCATTAGCGTGGTTACCACCAGCCCAGCGAAGGCGGCCACGAAGCCCACCGAGAGGTCGATCTCCTTAGCAGCGAAGCAGAAGGTGAGGCCGATGCCAACGATGGTGAGCATGGAGATCTGCTGCAGGATGTTCACCAGGTTGGTGGGGGTCAGGAAACGGTCGACGAAGATGCTGAAACCGATGAACAGCGCGGCTAACGCCAGTAGGGTGCTGTAGCGTCTGAAGAACGAGCTCGTACGCCGCCTGGCGGCGTCCTGAGAGGTTGTTACCGGGATCGCCGTCATGGTCAGTTTCCTCCAGCCATGGCGCTTATGAGCGCGTCTTCGTTAGGAACGTCGGTCACGCTGGTCAGGCGGCCCGCGCGGAACACGCCCACGCGGTCGGCCAGCGACACCACTTCGAGCAGGTCGGACGACACGATGATGACGCTGATGCCGTCATTGGCCATGGCGCGAATGAGCCCGTGGATCTCGGCCTTCACGCCCACGTCAACGCCCTCGCTGGGCTCAACGAAGACCACCACCTGGTAATCCTTGCCCGTGCTTTCGAACAGCCAGCGGCCTATCGAGACCTTCTGCTTGTTGCCGCCGCTCAGCTCCTGAATGGGCTGCTCCAGCGAACTGGCCTTGATCTGCAGGCGCTTAACCACCTCGCGGCTCAGGCGCCTCTCGGTGGTGCCCGCCACCAGCGGCGTGCCGCCCAGGCTGACGTCGTTCAAGTGGATGAGTGAGAGGTTCTCGCGCACCGACCAGTCGGCCTGCAGGGCCTTCAGCATGCGCTGGTCAGGTATGAGGCAGATGCCGAGGCTCAGCGCCTTGCGCGGGGTGAGCGCGGTGAGCGGCGCACCGTTCAGCACGACCTGCCCGCCCAACCAGGGCTGCGCGCCGTACAGCGCCTCGGCGAACTCGATCTGGCCCGCGCCCACCAGTCCCACCAGCCCGAGCACCTCGCCCGGCGCCAGCTCAAGGCTCACGTCTTGGAACGCCGCGCCGGTGAGGTAATGCGTTGCGAGCCGCGGCGCACCCGCCTTGCCTAGCTGCCTGGTGCCGCTACCCTGCGTGCTGGTGGCGCCCTCGCTGCGCGCCAGCATGTGCCGCACCAGCAGCTCCTCGGTGGCGTCGCTGGTGTTCATGGTCACTATGTGCGCGCCGTCGCGCAGCACGGTGATCCGGTCGGTGAGTTCCAGTACCTCATGAAGATAGTGGCTGATGAGCACCACGGTGGTGCCGCGCTCGGCCAGGTCGCGAATCAGTGCAGATAGTTGCTTCTTGTCCTCGGCTGGCAGGCTGGCCGTGGGCTCGTCGAGGATGAGCACCTTGGCCTCGCTGCGCAGCGCCCTGAGGATCTCGATGACCTTCTGGTCGGCGTACGACAGCTCCTCGACCGGCGTGCGCAGGTCGAGCTTTCGGTGGGGGAAGGTGCGCTGCGCCAGCGCCTGCGCTTCAGCCTCGAGTTTCCTGGAAGATATGAAGAACCCAGCCGCCTTGGGTTCATCGCCCAAAAGTATGTTCTCGGCGCCGGTCAGGTACGGCACCAGGCTGCCCTCTTGCGATACGTGGGCTATGCCGGCTCGCAGCGCGTCGTGCGGCGCTGAGAAGGCGCGAACGCGCCCGTCCATGGCCACCTCACCCGAAGTGGCCGGGAGCGCGCCGGAGAGGATGTTGACCAGCGTGGACTTGCCCGCGCCGTTCTCGCCGATGAGCCCATGCACCTCGCCCGCCCGTAAGTCGAAGCTCACGTCGGTCAGGCAGTAGGTGCCGCTGAACTGCTTTGAGAGGTTGCGTATCTGAAGCATGCGGTGGCGGGCGCGCTTTGGCGGCGCGCCCGCCCTCCAATCGGCTTGTTATTAGGGTCCGGTCACCAGCGGGGCGTTCATGTAGATGGTGTTGGTGCTGAACATGGTGTCGGGGTCAACGCCGTCCTCCACCACTTGCCGGATCCACTCGCCCACCTGTGCGCCCATCTCTTCGAACGGCTGCGCCACGGTGGCGGCGAAGATGCTGTCGGGGTTCATGACCTCCTGCACCGCTTGTGGGTGGCCGTCGATGCCCGTGACGATAGCGTCGATGCCAGCGGCCTGCAGCACGTTGACCGCGGCCTGCGCGGGCTCGTCCCAGGGCGCCCACACGCCGTCGATCTGGTCGCCGTAGCGCGCCGCGAAGTCCTGCATGACGCGGGTGGTGTCCTCGAAGAAGGCGGTGTAGTCGATGTTGTGCTCTTCGAGCACGCGCACGTTGGGGTACTCGCGCAGCATGACTTCCATCACGTCGCCGCGCTTGCGGGTGCCGTGGTGCTCCGCCATTCGCAGGAAGATGATGTTGCCCTCACCGATGGAGTCGAGGAGGAACACCGATACCTTGGCGCCCATGTCCCAGTTGTTGGTGGTCACGTCGACCACCACGCCCGGCACCCAGCCGCTGTCGACCGTGAAGATGGGGATGCCGGCGTCGGCTGCCTGCTGGATGGCGGCGGCCGAGGCGCGCAGGTCGGACATGGTGAGGATGATGGCGTCGACGCCGCGCGAAACGGCGTTCTGCAGGTTCTCGGCGGTGCGCTCAGCCGAGCCGCCCGAGTCGACGAACGAAACGTTCCAGCCGCGGCCCTCTACCCACTCCTCGAAGCCGTCCTTCACGCGTTGTTCGGACTGGGCGGCGGCGTTGGAATGGACCCAGGCTACGTTCACCTGTGCGGTTGCCACGGTCAGCAGGACTGCCGCGGCGAGAATGATCAGGCGCTTCATGCTCTTCCTCCTAGGGGTTGTGATGTGGTCACCGTGTTCATCGGGGGCTTCACTGTCGGGGGCGAGTACCAGCTGACCTCCTTACTGGTGGTTAGGCCGCTCACGCAGGCGTCTTGGCCGCGGAGGGACTCTCGGCTTGTAGGGCCGCCTGCTTATGCAGCAGGTCGGCCAGTCGGGGGTAGATGTCGTTGTAGGTGGCGTACAGCTCCTGGTACTGCTCGTGCCTGGCGGCCGAGGGTTCGACCGTGCGGCTGGGGCGCACCATGGCGTCGGACGCGCTGACGATGTCGGGGAAGTCGCCGGCGCCCACGGCCGCCAGGATGGCGGAGCCCAGCGCTGGCGCGTCGGCCACTTCCGTGAGGTGGATGGGGATGCCCGACACGTCGGCGTGGATCTGCAGGAACAGGTCGGAGCGCGTGGCGCCGCCCGCTATGACCACGTGGTTCGGGTCGAAACCTACGTTGCGCATGGTCTGGAGGATGAGTTCGGTGCCGAACGCCACGCCCTCCATGACCGCGCGGAACAGGTGCTCGGGGCCGTGCTTGAGGGTGAGGCCCATGATGACCCCGCGCGAGTTGGCGTCGGTGTACGGCGTGCGGTTGCCCTGGAAGTGATCGAGCAGCACGAGCCCCTCCGAGCCGGGCGGTAGCGCAGCGGCTTTGCGGTTGAGGTTGCCGTAGTCGGCGGCCTCCTCGCTGAGCATGCCCCGCAGCCACTTGATGATCGAGCCGGTGGAGGTCTGGCCGCCCTCCAGGGCACCCAGTCCCGGGATGACCGCGTCGGAGTACGTGCCCCACAGGCCCTTGGCCTCGAAGCGCTTGGGCGAGAGGCCAAGGTGCAGGTGGCTGGAGCCGGTCACGAACGCCAGGCTGCCGGGGCGCACAACGCCCAGGCCGATCATGGCTATGAACGCGTCGGCCCCGCCCTGCGCTACCGGGATCCCTTCCGGCAGTCCGAAGGCGGCGGCGGCCTCGGCGTTAAGTCCACCGACCACTGCGCCCAGCGGCAGCACCTCTTGCGGCAGCTTGGGCAGCAGGTCCTCGAGGCCAATTGCCTCCAGGAAGCTCTGGCTGAAGCCGCCGTTGGCGTTGTCGTAATGCCAGCGCATGCTGACGTTGTTGATGCTGGCGACTCTGCGCCCGGTGAGCTTGTAGTTGAAATAGTCCTGGTACTCGCAGAAGGTGGTGGCCTGCTCGTACAGCTGCGGTTGGTTCTCCTTGATCCACTTGACCTTAGGCAGGAACCATTCGGCCGAGAGCGGGCCGTGGCCGGCGGCGTTAACGCGCAGGGCCGGGTGCCCCGACGCGAGGATCTGGGCGGCTTGCTCGGAGGCGCGCACGTCCATCCACAAGATGGCGTTGCGCAATGGCTCCATGTCGGGCCCCAGCGCCACGACCGTGCATGAGGTGGTGTCTACCCCTATGCCTGCCACTTCGTTGGGGGCTATGCCGGCTGCCGCCAGCGCTTTGGGCACGGCCAGTTTTAGGCTTTGCCACCACTGGCGCGGGTCCTGCTCGGCCCAGCTGGGGTGCTCGAAGGTGGTGGCGTACGGCTCCGCCGCGAACGCGAGCGGTTTGCCGTTAGCGTCGAACACGCCGGCGCGCACGCTCTCGGTGCCGCCGTCAATGCCTATGTAGTAGCGCCCGGCCATCAGGCGCCCAGCCACCTTTCGGGTTCCTGAAGGAGCTTCTCCATGTCTTTCAGGAAGAGCGCCACCGCCACGCCGTCCAGCGCGCGGTGGTCAGCCGACACGGTGAGGGCCATGGTCTGGCCCAGGTACATCTTGCCCTCCTTCACCAGTACCTCCTCCTTGAGCGTGCCCACCGCGAGGATGGCCACGTTGGGTTGCAGGATTATGGCGGAGAACGAGTCGACCCCGAACATGCCCATGTTGGAGATGCAGAAGGTGGCGCCGCTGACGTCGCTGGCTTGCGCCTGACCGGACTGCAGCCGCGCCCGCACCTCGCGCACGCGAGTGCGGATCTGGGTGAGCCCAGCGGAGGCCGCCCCTGGCACAACTGAGGTGATGACACCGTTCTCGGTAGCGGTAATGACGCCGATGTCGATGTTGGGATGCAGCTGGAGGGTGTTCTCGGCCAGTGTGGAGTTGAGGCGCGGGTGCAGTTCAAGCGCTAGGGCCGTGACCTTGACCAGCGCGTCGTTGATAGACACCTTGAGGTGCTCGGGAAGCGCGCGCAGCCTCTGCACCGCGTCGGTCACGTCGACCTTGAGGGTCACGTAGAAGTGCGGCACTTCCTGGAACGAGCGGGCGGTGAGGCGTGCCGAAACCTGCTCGATGCGCGTGAGTTCGTACGTGCTGCCGGCGGCTGGGGTTACGGCGTCGGCGTAGCTGGGGGTGGGTTGCTTCGTGGGCTGCGTTAGTGCTGCGGTGGGTGCTGGTGTGGGTGCTCCCGTGGCTGGTTTGGTCGTAGTGGCTGCTTGGGCGCCTGCCGCTGCGGGCGCCGTTCCGGCTCCGCCCTGGCTAAGTGCCTGCACGTCGGCCTTGGTGATGCGGCCCAAAGGTCCGGAGCCAGCGCCTGCCAGTGCGGCGAGGTCTATGCCGAGCTGGCGCGCCGTGGCGCGGGCGGCGGGTGAGGCACGGAGCTTGTTCACGCGGGGGGTGCTTGGGGCTGAAGCCGAGTCTGCCCCGGCGCCAGCCGAGCCTGCTTCGTTTATGCGGGCTATGACCGCGCCCACGCTCACGGTGTCGCCTTCTGGTGCCACGATCTCGAGCAGGGTGCCGGACACCAGGGCGGGCACCTCAACGGTGATCTTGTCGGTCTCGGCTTCCAGCAGGGTCTCGCCGCGGCTTACGACCTGCCCCGCCTCCTTGAACCACTTGATGATCAGTGCTTCCTCGACCGTTTCGCCGAGTTGAGGCAGCACTATCTCGGACGCGCTCATGGCCTCAGCGCCTCAGCAGCTTGCGCGCTGCCTGCACTATCAGGTCGGTGGTTGGAATGGCGTTGGCCTCAAGGTCGGGCGACACGGGGATGGGTATGTCCTCTCCGGCCAGGCGCATGATGGGCTCCTCCAGGTAATCGAAGGCGCCCTCCTGCACCAGCGCGGAGAGCTCGGCGCTGACGCCGGCCGTTAGCGTGTCCTCGGTGACGATTAGGGCGCGCCCCGTCTTGATAACGGAGTCGACCATGGTCTCGCTGTCCAGCGGCCGCAGCGTGCGCAGGTCGACCACCTCGGCGTCTACGCCCACCTGGGCGAGCTGTTCGGCTGCTTCGAGGCAGCGGTTGAGCATTCGCGAGTAGCTGATGATGGTTACGTCGGTGCCTTGGCGGCGAACGGCGGCCTTGCCGAACGGCGGCTCGTTCTCGGGCTCGAAGGTGCCTTTCTGCGTGTACAGGCCCTTGTGCTCGATGAAGATGACCGGGTCCTCGAGTTGCATGGCGGCCTTGAGCAGCACGTAGGCGTCGGACACGGTGGCTGGCATGGCCACGTACAGGCCGGGCGTGTGCATGAACCACGCTTCCAGGCTCTGCGAGTGCTGCGCGCCCGCCGAGCGACCCGTGCCGCCCTGGGTGCGGAGCACCATGGGTACCCCGGCCTGGCCGCCGAACATGTACCGGATCTTGGCTGCCTGGTTGGCTATCTGGTCCATGGCCAGCCCGGCGAAGTCCACGTACATAAGCTCGGCTACCGGCCGCAGGCCAGTCATGGCCGCGCCGATGGCGGCGCCCACGATGGTGGGTTCCGAGATGGGCGTGTCGAGCACGCGGCCGGGTCCGAACTCAGCGAACAGCCCCTGGGTCACGGCGTACGCACCGCCGTAGGCGCCGACCTCCTCGCCTATGAGCACCACGCGCTCGTCGGCCTTCATGGCTTCGTACAGCGCCAGGCGCAGCGCCTCGCGGTAGGTGCCCACCTTGGGAGCGCTGGTGGTCTCGGGTGCTGAGGTCTTGACCTGCGTCACAGCGCTAACCTCTCGACGTTAGAGACGGGCTTGGGTGCGTCGGGGTCGTACACGTCCTCGAACATGGTCTCCAGGCCGGGTAGGGGAGTGCCCTCTGCGAACGCCAGGGAGGCGTCCATCTCGGCGTCGGCTGCCTGGCTCATGCGCGTGAACTCGTCGGCAGAAACCGCACCGTCGTCCTGCAGCTGCTTGGCGTAGATGGCGATGGGGTCGCGCTGGCGGCCCACGGCTTCTTCTTCCTCGCTGCGGTACGGGCTCTTGTCTTTGCGGGCGTGCCCGTAGAAGCGGTAGCAGTCGATCTCGAGGAAGCTAGGCTGACCGTTGCGGGCGGACTCGAGGAGCGTTAGGGCCTTGGCGTACACGTCGTCAACATCGACGCCGTCGGCGTACCCGGCAGCTAACCCAAAGGCCTCGGCCCGGGCCGAGAAGTCTTTGGTGCTGGACGAGTGGTCGACCCTAGTGCCCATGCCGTACTGGTTGTTGATGCATACGAACATGGCGGGCAGACCCCACAGGGCGGCCAGGTTCATGGATTCATACAGGACGCCTTGCTGCATGGCACCGTCGCCGAAGAACGCGACTGAGACGTTCTTGTTACCCAGGGTCTTGTAAGACAGCGCCGCGCCTACGATGGTGGGAATCCCGCCGCCCACGATGGCATTAGCGCCCAGATGGCCTAGTCCCATGTCGGCTATGTGCATCGAACCGCCTTTGCCGCGGCAGTAGCCCGCTTCGCGCCCGGCTATCTCGGCCATCATCCGGTCGGGATCAGCGCCGCGCGCGAGGAATATGCCGTGACCGCGGTGGTGGGTGGTGAAGCTGTCGCCTTCCTGCATGGCGAGGCCCACGCCGGCCGCGGCGCCCTCCTCGCCCATGGAGAGGTGAAGCATGGTTCCGGCGGAGGCACCTTTGAGGAAGAGTTCGCCTACGCGCTCCTCGAAGCTCCTGATGCGGACCATCATCTCTAGCAAGTTCTTACGAGTGTTATTTGGCAACTGCCTCACTCCTTTCCAGCTCCAGCAGGCGCCGCGCGCTAGCTTCGTCGGTGATGACGTTGGTTACGTAACCGCCCCTTAGGGCGCCGAGGATTGCCCTGACCTTGGATTCGCCGCCGGCCACGAGGACGGTGGTGGGAATGCGCCGCACCTCCTCGAGCTCCAGGCCGACCACGCGGCCGTTGAGAGCCGAGTCGACCGGTTGGCCGTCTGCGTCGAAGAACCTGGCGAGGATGTCGCCTACCGCGCCTTTGGCCTGCAACGCCTGCATCTCGAAGTCGGACAGGACGCCGGTTTCGAGGAGCGTGGCGTTAGGCCCGGTGGTGCCAACTCCGATGAGCGCTACCTGGCTGGCGCGCACTAGGTCGAGGGGCGCCTTCACGTTGCTGTCGGACATTAATAGGTCGCGCAGCTTCGGATCGTCGACCAGGGCGGGCGCGAACAGTGAGAACATGCGGCCGTTCACGCTTTCGGCCACGCGCCGCGCGATGTCGTTAGGGTTTAGCGCCGGGAGGTTACGAGACAGCCCGCCTAGCATCATGACCACCGAAACCGAGGTGAGCTTCTGCGGCTGCAGCGCCCGCGCCACCTCGAGCAGGGTGGTACCCCAGGCGGTGGCAATGGTCATTCCGTCGGCCAAGGTGCGCTGCAGGTACAGCGCGCCCGCCTTGCCCAGTGTTTCCTTGAGGTTGTCCGCGTTGCTTGGCGTAGGCGCCACCACGGCGTCCTTAAGGCCGAACGTGGCTTTGAGGTCCTCCGCCACTTCTACACAATTGAAATGCTCGCCCGACAAATGTACGCGAACGAGGCCATCTTCCACGGCTTGCTGCAGCAGCCGGATCACGCGAGCGCGCGAGATCTGGAACGCTGCCGCTACGGCCTCCTGGGTACGGCCCTCGACGTGATACATCCACGCCACTCGCATCAGAAGGTCTCGTTCGCTCGAATACTCCATGTGCCGCCCGTGTCTATATGTGTGTAGTGGCGCCCAGGTCCCGTGTGGATTCTGGCGCCCGAGGCTGATGGCCCGCTAACTGTAGGTAGGCGCAGTTTAGAACATATGTCCGGTTGGCGCAACAGGTGTATTGCCTCAATTCGAACAAGGTGCCGGCGAGCAGGCCGGGGTGGCGCCCGGAGTTATCTTTGTGAGCCGCCTGGCCGGGCCAACTCAAGACTGACTTGGCGCCGCGGCATGCCGCTCAACGGCTTCCACCGGAGTCTGCACGGTATGATTGCTGCTACTACAAGTTCATAGTTTCCATCCAACGGTAATCTGTTGGACTCGGTGGAACTCCGCGGGGGCGGCGCCTTGCTACATCGTTTTCCATTACTTCTACTCTTGCTTGCGGTGCTCATCCTCTCGGCCTGCACCACCCCAGGTCAGGACCCGAACGACGACGACAACGACCCGGGACCGCCGCCGCCCGCTACATTCCCGGACTTAACGGTTCGCTGGCTGCAAATCGATCCGGACCCACTTACGCCTCACTCGTTGCAGGGCACGGTTAGCTTCATTGTCACCAACATCGGCGACGCACCAGCGGAGAGAACAACGACTCTCGTAGTTTTGGAGACCGAGACCAGCCCCGGGACCTTCGAGGTCGTGACGGCCCTCGAGATCCCGACGCCGGCCGTCGACCAAGGCGGTGCGGTCCAGCTGTTCAGCGAGATGCGCTGGGACGACTACCTCCCGTTCGGAGACCACCGGATCACGGTGTCGGTGGACGTGGCCGGTGAACTGAACCAAAGCGACATAAGCAACGACCGCATCCAGCGCAACCTCAGGCTGCCGCACCCATGCGCCGATCCTGGTGCGCCGGTGTTCTTCGCAGACGCCACGTTGCAATCCGAGGTGGCGAGATCCCTTAGCTTGAGCGGGTCAACCGTCAGCTGTGGTGAGCTTCAGAACCTCACCGTGCTGTACGCGGGGTACTTGGGAATCACGGACCTGACTGGAATCGAAAGCGCAACGCGCCTAAGCATCGTCGACGTTGTGGGGAGCCGGATAGAGAGCCTGGCCCCGCTTACTGGCTTGCCATCACTAACGCGCCTCGCCCTCTCGCATGTGGATGAAGGCCAGATGCCGGTCATCGGGGAGCTAGCTACGCTCGACCAGTTGCACCTGGAGGACTCGGCCGCACACGACCTAACGCCGCTACTTAGCCTTCAGCGCCTTCGTGAGTTGACCCTGAATAACAGCTCGGTACATGACATCGCTCCGCTGAGCCGCTTACCTGAGATTCGCTGGTTAACGCTAAGCGAGAATCCGATCACGGACCTTTGGCCACTCGCCGAAGTTCCGAATCTGGCGAGCTTGACCCTGCGTGACTTGGATGCCGATGAGTGGGGTGTCCTCCAGAATCTGAGCACATTAACCTCGTTGACGGTGGGCTGGAACGCCAACTTCGAACCGGAGGTGCTCAACGCGCTTCCAGAAAGCCTCTCCACCCTCAATGTTGAAGGTCAGGGGTTGAGCGACCTGTCGTTCTTAGCTTCCGTGCCGCAGCTACGAACGCTGTCGCTGTACGAGAACCAGATCACCGACGCTGCGGCCGTCAGCGCCCTCGAGTTGCTCGAGTACCTGATGCTTGCCGGTAACAACATCACCGACGTGTCGTTCCTTACGAACCTAACTGACCTGTATCACGTCAGCTTGATGGGTAACCGAATTGGCGACATCTCGCCACTGCTGGACCTCGAGTCTAGTCGGGATGACATCAGCATCGACCTTTCTTACAACTGCCTTGACCTGACGCCAGGCTCGCCAGCACGACTTGTGCTCAGCGAACTGCAAGCCAGGGGGATAACCGTGTGGTGGGAGTACCAAGATGAGTGTGGTAGCGGTGGCTGATCGCCGTTCGATGGGCCGCGGCACGCGCGTACGCCGCCTGGCATCCGCCGTCTTGGTCGCGATGACGCTGGCGGGTTGTGAAGTGGTGCAGAGCGTCCTCGACCTGCCGGATAACGAACCCGCCGTGCTGGAACTCTCTCACGAAGCGTTGCGACTCGTTCCTGGCGAGAGGTTCCGCCTGTACGCCACCCTTAGGAACCAAGCGGGCGAGAAGGTGGGCGGCGCCGTCAGCTGGGAGAGCACAAATCAGAACTACGGGGTCGTCGACACCAGCGGCACCGTTAGCGCTTTGACGGATACCGGTGAGTTCACGGTCGTCGCCCGCGCCGGCGACGTTTCGGCATCGGCTCAGGTAACACTCGTGTCTGACCTGCAATGCTTTGAGCCCGTACCGGGCCAAGCGGTCAACGCCGAGTTATTCGGGTTTCAAGTTCTGCAGAGCGTCGAGGCGTGGCCCGAGCGCGTTCCGCTTATAACGGGACGGCCAGCCATCGTGAGGGTATCGCTGCTCACCAACGGCGCGGGACCGGCGCGGCTACCAGCCGAGGTAACGGTGCACGCTACCCGGAACGGCGCGGTAGTAGGCGCAGTCATGGCTGAGGGACCCGAGTGCCTGCCAGCCACGCCGCAACTGGCGCGCCCAGACGCTACTTTCAACGCTGTTCTGCCTTCGACCTGGCTCGCTTCTGACGTCGACCTGCATGTAACCGCAACCGTGCTAGATGGGAGCGGCGAGGCCCAGGAACTCCGGTACCCCGCTGAGGGCCACCTGCGGTTCGAGGTCGTGCGGCCCGCCCCGCTCGACATCATTTTCGTGCCCCTCGCTCTGACACAGCACGGAGTAACCGCGGAAGTGACCGAGGATAGGCTTGACGACGCGCTGTTGGCGACGCGCGCCGTGTTCCCACTTCACGAGGTGAACGCCAGCTTGCGGGCGCCCCTCACGTACGACATCGACGACGATTTCAGGCAGGTTCTCGACGTGCTTTACGATGCGTGGCTGTTGGACGGCGCGTATGTTTACTATCACGCGCTCGCACCGGCAGTTATCGATAACCCCGCCGCCGCCGGAATAGCGCAATTGGGGGGCCCACTCTCCTGGAGCTTGGTCACGCTTCCCGCCCACAGTCACACCCACAGACTCGAGTTCTTGATCACGACAGTCGCACACGAGCTGGGGCACAACTTCGGATTGCCCCATGCCAACTGTGGTTTGGACGGCGTGCCCGACCCTACCTTCCCGCACTTCGATGGGCGCACCGCCACCTACGGCTTCAACTGGCTAGGCGTTCCCGGAGTGGATTACCTGGTGCAACCCAACTTGGCCGACCTGATGAGCTACTGCCGCCCTAGGTGGATAAGCGACCACAACTACGCCGCCGTGTTGAGGTACAGGCTCAAGCCGCCGGACTGGTCGTATATGATCCCCGCCTCTGTAGGAACCGCTGGCCAGTCCACCGACGCAACCGTGATGCTGGTAGGCGGCCGCATCGACAACGGTTCTGCCACGCTGCGCCCCACCTTCACCTTCCAAGGCAACTCCCGCCTGCCCGTGCCCGGCGACTGGCGCTGGCAGCTGCTCGACGCGCGCCAACGCGTGCTGGTGGAGGTTCCGTTCGAGCCGCTCGTTCTATCTGAGCCAGCTGATGGTCAGAACAGCATGTTCGCGTTCACGGTGCCCGTTACTGCCGAACAGATGAGCGCTGCGCACTCGGCCCGCGTACTGAAGCCAGACGGCGCGGTGGCTGGACAGCTCGAGAGAGACACCAGCGTGACCTCGGCCTCAGCGGCGCCGGACTTAACCCTGACGAGGGTCACCAGCGACTCGCTATCACAGACCTGGGACGCGTCGCGTTTCCAGCACGTGATGGTTAGGGACGCCACCACGGGGCAGCTGTTGGCCCGTGGGTCTGGCGGCAGCCTCGCTTTCGTCAGCAGCCAGGACGCGTTCCAGTTGCTATTCTCAAACGGATTGGACAGCACGGAGCTTCTGGTCAGAGTTGGCGCCGGTTGAGCAACTAGGAGAGCTATTCGGCGCCAGGCGCCAGCAAGGAGAGACCGATGTTCCACAATCCCTTCAACAAGGCGCTGCTCGTGTGCGCCGCGCTCCTACTTGCGTCCCTTGCCTTCTCACAGGCAGCGACCACTTTCACCATCGGCGGCACCGGCCTGGATTACGGCTACGGCATGACCGCCGGGCCCGATGGTCACGTGTACGGCGTTGGCGTAACCGACTCCAACCTGCCAGGGTTCACCTCGCATGGTGAGTGGGACGCCGTACTCTTCAAGCTGACCGCCGAAGGCGAGCTGGTTTGGGCGCAGCAGTACGGCACCGAAGGCACTGAGAGCGCCCGCGACGTTGCCGTTACCGCAGACGGCGCCGTGTACGTGGTGGGCCAGACCAGCGGCGACCTTGGTGGGCCCAACCATGGTGATCTAGACGCGTACCTGGCGCGCTTCAGCGCCGACGGTGAGCTGGAATGGGCCCGGCAGTTCGGCACCCCGGCGGAGGAGTACGCGTACCTCGTAGAGGTGGACCACGCCGGCCGGATCATCGTGGCCGGCACCACGTGGGGAAGCATGGCCGAGTCCAGCGGAAGTGGCAGGAACGTGTTCGTGGCCGCGTTCGACGGCGCTGGTGAGCAGCTCTGGCTGGTGCAGCACGGGATCTCGTTCAACTCAGAGCACAACGACAGCGTTCACGACATGGCGATCGGCCCCGACGGCTACATCTACTTGGCCACCAGCGGTGGTGTGCCGCAGGTGCTGGAGCCGGGGACAGCCGCTTCGGATTACGGTTTCATGATCGTGCTGGACGCCGTGAACGGCGAGCGGCTCAACTCCATCTTTGGGCCCCCGGCTTCTAGGCAGGCCTGGCGTTCACAGAATCGGGCCCTCGCCTTCGATGCCGAAGGCAGCCTGTACATGTTGGGGCAGTTCGCGGAAGTGGGTGTTGGCGGGGGGCAGTGGTTCCTGGTGCGCTTCCAGCCTCCGGTGTTTGAGAACGGGAAGCACGAGCTGGAGTTGGACTACATCGTGCCGTTCCGCCTGACCGCCTGGGAACTGGTTGCCATGGACCTGGTGGTCGATCACCAGGGCCGGCCATTGGCGTTGGGTGTGTCGCCAACCGGACCAACCCGTGCCGACCTATGGGGCTCGTTCGTGTTCGCGCTGGAGGTCAACGGTGACGAAGTGAGCTCTGTATACAGCAGCATCGTTGAGAACGCCACCGGGCAGGACGTTGTTATTGGCGCCAATGGGCGCCTGTACGTGACTGGGACTCTTGAGGCGGCCGATGAGGCGACGCCGCAGTACGACATCTTAGTGACGCTGCTGCCGGAGTGACCAGGGCCTCCGACATTAGAGGTGTAAAGGAAGTTCCCTCACGTCCAGGCGATTCCGGACGTGAGGGAGCTGGTTATCGCTAGTACTTGAAGGTTAGGCGACCAGTTGACCGCTAGGGGTTCAACTCGAAGAACTCGACCGTGGGGAGCGCGCCGCTGTACTGCCGCATGGTGAGTAGCATGCTGCCCGGATCGTCTGGCACTAACTCGAGCAGGTTCCAGCCGTAGACCAGTTGGAGTCCGCCTGGGTCTGTCCTGACCCATTGGCTTGGATCGTCGGGCACTGTGATGTCGGCGAACATGGTGACGGCACGGTCCGCGTAAAGGGCGAGTACGTAATTTCCGTTCTCGCTCGTGAGCTCCATGTCGGCGAAGCGGGCGTCGTACATGCCGAGCAGGTCGCTGTTTACGGCCGCCTGGTCGTAAGCCGCTAGCACCCCTCCAAGGAAGCGGGCGTCGGGGTCGTCGGTCGTGAGCTGACCCGGGGTAATTGTGGGATCAACGTCTTCGATTGGCACGAGGAGGAGCGGAGCGCGGTTGTGGCTTACCCAGGCGGGACCGCGTACGGCCAGGTAGGACTGAGTCTGAGTGCGCCAGCTTGAGTACACCGAAGTGGGTTCGATGTCGCCTATCGTCTCGTGTGCGGCGAAGAGCGAATACCCGGCCACGCTGTCAGCCTCGAAGCTGTCTCCGAACAGGTACTCGGCGTCTTGGATGACTACGGTGTTGGATTCAGTGACAGGGCTCGCGCTGTAGAGAAGAGTTGGCGGTTCACCCGGCTTGGAGTCTGGGAAGACCAGGTTCCAGCCAGCTGCCAGCGTTACGTCCATCTCTCTCACAACGCTGCTCTCCGTCGTTGACATCGTGCCCTGCACCGTTACGGGCCGGTCACTGAAGACCAGGTTTCCGGCAACGGGGTAGGGCCCCTCGTTGTACGTGAACCGCACCGCGTGCGAGTTCACACTGGGGCCATTGGAATCGAGCTGATACACGCCAATCCACTGGACGACGTGAATCGCGGCGTTCGGGTTGGAAAGGTGGAAGTCACGCGTAGAGACGCTTGGGTCGTACAGCGGCAAGTACAGGTTCACCAGGTCTATTGGCGTTAGCGCACCCGGGTAGATACTAAGGTCACGTGCGTCAATGTTGAAGTCGAAACCGCCTGCCCCTGAGACTGGGAAACCGTTACGGTCCGGCCACTCAACGGTGCGCGACGCGGGCGTCGTGGAGCTGACGGTGGTGTACCAGAATTCCGTCATTTCGCTGAACTCGCCGTCGTTCAGGGTGCCGTTCACACGGAGCTGGTACGCGCTGCTGGGAAGGTCCGGAGTAGCAGCCGCTTCGATGGCTTCCACTCGCTCGACGTCGTTGCTAGCCCAGGCCGCTAGCGCGGCGCTGTTGGTCTCCAGAACCTCCAGTGCGGCCATTAGGTTCGCGAAGTTGGAGTTGAGCTCGGTTGGAACCGCGCGCTGGTTCTTAACGAACGAGGTTACGGCGGGGTCCGAGTACGCTTGCAGTTCCGTGTCGGGCCAGGGGGTACTTGGCAGACCGTGCGCCTGCTCCGCCTCGGCCAACGTGTCGGCGAACGCCAACAGGTCGGTGTGGTGGCCAGTTAGCTCGGCTTGCATGGCGCTCGCCTCGGCTACGAGGACAGCGAAAGACTCGTTGACCGCGTCGGCGTCAACTATGTCACCCGCCTTGAAGGGCCAGGGTAGCGTCCCGGTCTGCTGGCTGGTGAACTCCCCTGAGTTCATGGCAGACGCTTCGATGGCTTCGGGGCCGAGGTTATCGAGACGGTCACGTAGATTAGCGTGAGCCTCGCGAGCCTCAACGAGTTCCTCACGCAAGGTAGCGACCCGGTCGTAGACCGCTTGGAGGTTGGCGTTCATGGCGCTGGCGCTCATGTTTTCGCCAGCCTGGAAGGTGTTGGGAACCGAAAGCGGAAGTAGGAGCTGCGCGGCGCCCAGGCTTAGGAGTAGGAACGTGCCAACCAGTAGGGCCCGCTTCATTCGCCCCACCTGACCTGGTTCCAGTTCGACTCACCCCACGTGCCGGTCGGCGCCGGCTCTTCGCTGGGGCCGCCGCAAGCGGCAAGCGTTGCGGCCACAAGCACGGCAAGAAGCAGGCTTCGGATGGTTCTCAACTGAATTCCCCCAATCAGATTCTGTTGTTGCAGAAAGCGTTTCTGTGGTTCTCACCAATCGTACCTGCGCTGGCCATCAGAGTTGAACCTCTTCCGGCGCGGGCGGTACGCACGTGCTGTCGCTGTTCTGCCAGCCCAGCGGGTGCACGACGTAACCGCAGCGCTCCAGGTAGAGCTCGGCCCAGGCCGAGGCCCACTCGTACTGGACTTCGGGCTCCGCCCCTTCAGGATCCACAACGAAGAAGTGGAGGCAGTAGCCCACGGTCCTGATTACGAAGCTGACGTTGTATTCAAAGGTTGCCTGCTCCATGCCAGCGGCTGGAGCCTGGAAGTACTTGGGTAGGAAGTAGAAGTTGCACTCGTCGTCCATGGTGCTCCACATTGCACCAGCGCCGGTGGCCATTAACTCGCCCTGTGGAGTGTCCTCGGTGGTCATCTGGTACCTAATCTCTAGGCCATTCACTTGCGCGCTCCAATCCTGCTGGCCCTCTGGGGGCAACAGTCGCGGGGCGGGCTCGACCTCGGATGTGGTGGTTGGCGCGCAGGCCGCTAAGAAGAGAAGAAGGGTGAAGATCGAGACTCGAATCGCAGAGTTCACTTTTCCTCCTGTTACTGCCGCAAACTAAGACCGACACTTGTTGCCGTAGAGTCTTGGTCGGGCTGACTGAACAATTGCGCTGTACAAGAGAACAACCCGTCGCTCCCAGACCGAAGTTCGTTCAGCCATGAACAGGTGGCCGTGCCGCTTGAGCCACTGGCCCCCGTTTGTACTCCGGCGAGCCCGTATCCCGGCGCCCACCAATAGGTGTTTCCGACAATCAACTCGCCTGTCGGGCCAATGTACGAGATCCTCGACTTAACTACGTTCTCGAGAATTCCGGAGCGAGTGCCGAAAGTGATCCCGGTTGCGAGATACTCCCCGACGACGTTCCAGGTCTGACCGTTGGATTCCTGGATCTCATAGTTCCAGCTTCTACCGGCTACAATGGGCTCAGTCAAATACGGCATCTCATGGACGCCGTCACTCGCCATGATGCCAAGGTGAAGCTCACCGTCCGGCGTGAACCGCGCACGGGTATCCACACCTTCGAACCAACCGGACATTTTGAACCACACGTCTGCACCATCTTGCATGGCAATTCCATCAACCAGAACGGGTTCGAACCTGGCAATGTGCCAGGATCTCTCCCTATGAACAAGGTCCTCATCGAATGCCAGTGGCAGCAGGTCTCGCACGCTGTAGTTCCAGTCGGGAAGAGTCTCGCCACCCGTCTGCACTTCGTTGATTGCGACCCTCACGCCAGCGGTCATATCCATGCTGTAGGGGTTACTGGGTTCCCCGTCTATGAGCAGTCTCTTCCAGCTGTACGAGGCGTACTGCTTACCCGGAATTGCCAGGGCGCGGCTGAGCTCGATTTGAACCCCTTCGTCAACATGACCCCACGGGAAGTTATTGTCGTAGACGTCAATGAGGATGCGCGCTGGCCAGGGTTGCCCCGGAGATTGTTCCGCGGTAACACCGTAGGCGACAACGGAGTGACCTACCTCACCAGGTCGGTATTTGGTTCCTACCCACGGATGAAGTACTGGTTCGCCGCTGCTACCCGGGCGCTGCAGGAACCAGAAGTCCACGAGTGCAGGTTCGTCGAGCATTAGGAGCCGCATCAGCCGCTCTAGCGAGATGCTACCGCCGTACGCGAGTAAGACGTCGTACCGTTCATCTACGATTTCATGGTACCTATGCCAGTTGCCCACCAGCGCTTCTTTCCAAGCGCTAGGTAGCGATGTGAACGAGGGCGACAGCGACCAGAGATCCTGTGGTCCGTCGTTGAACGCTGCCACGGTGGTGTACGCGATTCCGTAACAGATGCCGTTCTTGGGAGGCTTCAACCCCGTACGGCTGAACTCGATCGGTCCAAGGTTCGTGAATGCGAAGGAGTGTGAGGCGAAGTCGAAGGAGTTACTCGTTGCTTCAACGTACGGATGCGTGATGAGCGTTATGCGACCTGGAGTGGCAGAGTTTACGGGGGCCAATTGCGGCCCGTACGCAACGTGCAGCGTGCTGCTCGCGTCGATGTAGCTGGGCAGAGAGACCCAGCCGATTTCGCTTTCTATAACGGCGTCAGGCCAGTAGTCACCGCTGGCGACCTGCTGCGTGAGGAGGTCGGCATGCTGGGTGTTGGTACCGAGCGGGAAAGCGATATCGAGGATCGCGTCGGGGGCGAGGCTGGCGCCGCCGAGATCGATGGTCATCGCTTGGCCCCAAGACCTTTGCAGTTCGCTGGAATCTATGCTTTGCATCTTGACCGTCACTACGGAGTCTGAGCTCAAGTCGCCCGGCGCGACTGTGACTACCACGCCGTTCGGTACCTCTACCCGGCCACCGGTCTCCGCGACAATGGGCACGCTGGTAGTCGATCCGGTTTCCGGACCAACGCTGCTGCAGGCGGCAAGGCCCACAACGATGACGATGATGGTGAAGGCTGAGAGCAGCCGTTTCATGGGAACCCCCTGGGTGCTAAGTGTGTGCCTTGAACTGCTACGCAGGGCCTGCCCGCGGAGCGTTCGGAGTGAGTAACAAGAGGGCGGACGGAAGCGGGCGCTATTTGGGCCAACTTCCGTCCGCTCGCTATGTGCTGCTGCGGCTGCATAGGTCGCTTACCGCAGCCCGGCCGATGCCATGGTCGGTGAGTAGGTCCGAGCCCCGGCTTAGGGGTACGCCTGGTTGAGTGAAGCGATCAGGTTCTGCGCTATCGCCGCGCCGTCGGGGGTGTACTCCACCGATACGCTGGCGCCGCCGTCGGCTGTACTGGAAATTGTTACGGCAACGAACTCCGTAACGGTGACCGGGGCCGCGAACAGGCGGGCGCGCATGGCGGTCTGCTCGATGCGCATGTAGCCCGCATCCGGCGTGTTGGCGGCCACGTTCCAGCCGGGCGTGCGTAGCACCTGCTCCTGAGCCAAGCCGAAGACGTCTTCTACCGAGGCGTTATAGGTTGCGGTCAGCACTCCGGCCGCTTCGCTGGTGGAGGCGCCGCCCATGACTGGTGCGCAGGCGCCGAGAATCAGGCCGAACAACGCGAGAACGAGTACTGCCCGGATGGGTGAACGGTTCATCACTGGAACTCCTAGTCGAGGATCGAGAAACGTCGTGGTTCAAGCAGCTCTACTGGTGTAACCGGAGCCTCCGGTCGTTACTGGCTCACCTCCAGGCAAGTTGTAATTACGTTCCCGGAGGTTATTCGAGAGGTGTAAATGGGGCGTAAACGGCCCGGCGCAAACGCTTCTGATTAGCCCTGCTCGAGCGCCAATTCCAGTACCTGAGCCTGGCTTAAACCGCGGCCCTGCTGCTCCGCCAGCTCGGTGGCGGTGGCGCCTAGCTCGGCGGATGCCCAGGTGAGCAACTCGTCGACCTTGACCCGGTCGCGTTTCGTCAGTCGGGCGTCGGTCCGCGCCTCAAGTGCCCCCATGGCGCCGTGAAGCAGCGCCACGCGCTGGGCGCCGCCCGCGCGCCTGGCTATGAGGCTCAGCGTTACCAGGCTGCCGAGTATGGGTACGGTGGCCTCCAACTCGTACTGGATGGGCAGCGCCTCACGCACGTACGCCAGGGCCGAAGCGTCGTCCCCTTGAATGTGGGCCAAATTGCCGAGATGGGCGAGCGCGTGGCTGCGTCCCGTCAGGTCTTCTACCTCATCGGCGAGCCGCAGTGCCTCGTTGAACATCTCGCGGGCGTCAGACAGCTCGCCGCGTTCGCGCTTGAGCCAGCCCAGCGTGATGAGGGCATGCGCTTTCTCAGCCACCAGCCCAAGCTCGTCGCACTGCGTGAGCGCCTCGTGGATAAGCGGACCGGCTTCGTCTAGGCGCGACTCGTACACGGCGATGTACGCCAGTGCGCTAGTTGTGAGCATGAGGCCGAAAGCGTCGCCCAAGCCCCGTTTGAGAACCAGCGCACGCTCCATGTACTCACGCGAACGCTCGTAATCGTACAGGGAGGAGTGCGCAACGCCCAGGTTGAGCAGGCATAGCGAGATACCGAACTCTTGCCCTAACTCCTCGTACAGGGCCAGGCTTCTTTCGAAGCTCTGAACGGTCAGCGCCAACTGGCCGCGCTGGGCATGGAAGGCTCCCGCTCTCACCAAGGCGGAAGCCAGTCCCTCCTTGTCGTTCAATTCCTCGTACAGGTCGATTGCCGCCGTGAGCCTGGCTTCCGCCTCGCTCATGTTGCCCACGCGTTGGTTCAGGTAGGAAGCGCTGCGTAGGGCGTCGGCGTAGATCGACCTTCTTTCAGGGGCGTGCTCTAGAAAGTAGTCGATATCATTCAGAGCCTCTCGCCACAGTGCGCGGTTGTCCCAGTAGGCCGCGAGTTTGGTCGTGACCGCGAGTCCCAGTCTGGGGTCGTTGTCGCGCGCCCACGCGAGCAGTGCGCGGATGTTGCCTAACTCGTCGTCCTGCCGCGACAGCCACTCCGCCTGGGCGGCGGAGCGCATACCCGCGTTGGCGTCACTGGCGAAGCGCATGAAGTAGTCGGCGCGTTTGCCCAGCACTTCGTCAAACAGAGCCTTGTGGCCGAGCAGTTTGTTATGGGCAAACACCCGGTTGGCTTCCTGGATGGTGAACCTCTTAGTGGGTGCTGGCGTAATGAAAGAGTGATCCAGCAGTTCGCGCAGCGACGACAGGTCGGCGCCAGCCACCTCGCGGGCGCTGTCGATCGTAAAGCCGCCGCGGAACACAGCCAGACCGGCCAACACCTCGCTGGTGGGCCGCGCCAGCAGGCCCCACGATCCTTCCAGAACCTGGCTCAAGCGGCGGTGCCTTTCGGGCAGATCGTCGAAGCCTGTGCTGAACAGCTCGAGGCCGCCGGCAAGCTCTTGCAGCATGACGTGGGGCGGCATGAGCCGAACCCACGACGCCAGGTGCTCGATGTACAGCGGCAACCCACCCACGAAGCGGCAGAGCCCAACTAGCGCCTGGCGGTCGGCATCGGCAAGTTTGAACGACGGGCTGGTACGGCGTGCGGCCTGAACGAAGAGTCGCACTGCGGGGGAGTCGTGGAAGTCCGGGGCGGCGGGATTCTCGGGCCAGGCCAGGCCGTTCACCTCGTACAGGTGCTCGCTTCTCAGACCGAGGCTCACCCGCGAGGTCACCAGCACCACGCCGCTCGTGGCGCTCGCCAGCTGCGCCGCTAGGTTGGCGCCGCTCAGAAGCTGCTCAAAGTTGTCGAGCACCACCAAGTGCCGCCCTTGCGAGAGGAAGTCCAGGGTGGTCTCGGTGGGGTTGGCATCGCCAGGTACTGGTACCCCTGCCGCGGCGCACAGCAGGCCCGGAATGAGGCCGGGGTCATCAACGCCTTCCAGGGGCACGTGAATCACGCCGTTCGGAAAGGCGTCGGCTTCGCGGCGGGCTAGTTCGAGCGCGAGGCGACTCTTGCCCGAGCCGCCTGGGCCCAGGAGTGTGACCAGCCTGTACGCGGGGTCGCGGAACAGCTGAGGCAACTCCCGTAGTTCACGCTCGCGGCCAACGAAGGCCGATGTGGCCGTAGCTAGTTGCGCCTGCACCGCCTCGAGACCACGCGAGCGCTGGGCTCTTTGGGTCTCGACCGAGCGCGAAAGCCGCCGCGCGAGTTGTTTGGACTCGGGCAGCGGATCCCCGAGGCCCTCGGCTCTAAGTGTCTCGCAGAAACCCTCGTACAGCGCGGCTCCGGCGCCGGGCTCGGCCAGGCGCTCATACACGCGCATGGCTAGCTGCACGCCATACTCGTGCAGCGGGTCGTGGCGCAGCAGTAGCAGCGCGAGCTCCAATGCCCGGTCTGTCTCGCCCAGTTGCTCCTGCAGCAGGGCCTCCTGGTACAGGGCGCTCAAGTAGTCGCGCAGCGCCTCTTGCCTGCGTGGGGTAACCCAGCCGTCAAGGAAATCGGGCGGCAAGCCCAACTGCTCGGCGTTCTCAAGGAAACGCTTCTCGGGAGCGTCGTGCTGGCCCCACAGCTCGATTGCAGCACCGAAGTCGCGCTGCCGCAGGTTTGCCTGGAACATCTGCAGGTCGGTGGTCACGGTCACACCGACGGCGTCACCGTCGAGCAGCCAATTTTGGGCCCCCTGACACGTGCGCAGTTGGCTGAGCGCGACCCTCAGGTTGGCTTCGTCGCCGCCCGGCCAGAACAGTTGGGCGAGTTCCTGCCTGGGTGCGGTGCGCCCGTTGACGGCCAGGTAGCACAGCAGCGCCAGCGCTTTCGGGGAGGGGCTACGTGCCGCCTTGGTGCGCAGCGGCTCTCCTTGGTAGATGGCTGACGCCGGGCCGAGCACGCTGATCGTTAACGTCCCGGTTTGGACTGCTTGTGGATCGCTGATGCGCTGCGCCGCGTTGGTCGTGGTGCGGATGTCGCTCACGCGTGCCCCCGGCGGCGCTGAGCTGACGGCGTTTCCGCTGCTCTGGCGGGACCGAGAATAGGTAGTAGTGAACGTGACCGCCTGAGCAGGATGCTCATTTGTGCCCCCCGAAAACTGTAGGTTCCTAGCGGTCATTATCGCACACGCCACTCAGGCCGCGGGGGCCTAAGTGGCGTGAGGCACGCGTTGTCTAGTCGAGCACCTTGCTCCTGAGCCACGCCGAAACAATCTCCGCCAACACAACCACAACCATGATGGCGATCAGAATGGCCGCCACCTGCCGCCACGCGAACATATCGATGGACCCTTGCAGTATGAGCCCGATACCGCCGGCACCCACGAGGCCCAGCACGGTCGATTCGCGGATGTTGATGTCCCACCGGAGGATGGTGACGGCGAAGAAGGCGGGCATGACCTGCGGCACGATGCCGTACATGAGCACCTTGCCGGGCCCAGCGCCGGTGGCTTTCATGGCCTCCACCTGAGCGGGGTCTATCTCCTCAACGGCTTCGGCCATGAGCTTGCCAATGAAGCCTACGGATCTGAAGGCCACGGCCAGCACGCCGGCCACGGCGCCGGGGCCGAAGATCGCCACGAACAGCAGCGCCCAGATGATGGTGTTAACAGAGCGGGAGGACACGAGGATGAAGCGCCCCACCCACACCAGCAGCGGGTGCGGTGAGGTGTTACGGGCGGCTATGTACGCCGTGGGGATGGCGAAGAACAGCGACAGCAGCGTGGCCAGCGTGGCGATGTTGATGGTCTCCATCAGCACGCGCAGGATCTCGCGCATGTTGGCGAAGTCGGGCGGGTACATGCGGCGGAACAGGTCGGCCATCTGCACCGGCGAGTCCCATACCCACGGCCAGTAGATGTCTAGGCCGCGGATGGTCCACACCAGGGCAATGACCGTGAGTAGGTAGGCAACGTACCGGCCCATGCGCTGGGCGGGGGTGAAGCGGCGCCAGTTGTAGCGCTTGAGTTCCTGCAGCGACGGGTCGCGGATCACGAGAGCCCGCTCCGCAGGCGACCGCTAATGGCTTCGCTTACGAGGATGATGGCGATGATGAGGAGCAGGATGGCCAGCGCGAAGTCGTAGTCGAAGCGGCGGAACGAGTTCATGAGCGTGCCGCCGATACCGCCGGCGCCCACCACGCCCACCACGGCGGAGGCGCGCAGGTTGCTATCGAGCTGGTAGATGCTGAGGCCAACCTGGCGCGGCAGTATCTGCGGGAACACGGCGTAGAGCAGCACCTTGATGAAGCCAGCGCCAGTGGCGCGCATGGCCTCCACCTGGCCCTCGTCTATCTCTTCTATGGCCTCGGCTAGCAGCTTGCCCACGAAACCCAGCGAGTACACGGTCAACGTGAGCACCCCGGCGAACGGCCCTAAGCCCACGGCCTTCACGAAGATGATGGCCACGATGACCGGGTGGAAGCTGCGCGCCACGATGATGATGCCGCGCCCGAACCAGTGCAGGCCGCGCGGCATTATGTTCTTGGCCGCCAGCAGCGCTATGGGCACGCTGATCAGCAGGCCCAGCGCGGTGGCGAGCAGCGCAATCTGGATGCTCTCGGTGAAGCCGCTGATTATCAGGTTGCTGCGGCTGAAGTCGGGCGGCCACGCGTTACCGAAGATGCGGCCGGCGCGCGGAATGCCGGCGGAGACTCGGTTCCAGTTGATAGAGAGGGTAGAAATTGCCCAGAGTAGATAGGCCAGACCCGCGACCGGGAGGCCCCAGCGCACGTACGGGTTGGTGAAGAACTGCGGGCGTTTCCAGCGATAATCGGGCCGGCCCTGTGCCGCGCCAGCGCTACCTGGTGCCTGCGCCTGCATCAGGCACGGGCTCCCTCGAGCTCGCGCTTGGCGTCCTTGCCGCCGGCGCCGCCGCTACCGCGCGAACCGCCGGCGCCTCCGGACTCGGCTTCCCCTGGGTCCTCGTTCCAATCTTTGCCGTCGTAAATAGCGTCCAGCGCGGCGTCGTCCAGGTCGGCCGGGGTGCCGTCGAACATGATGTGGCCGTAACGCAACCCCACGATGCGGTCGGTGTACGTGCGCGCCTGGTCCACGTTGTGGATGTTGATGATGACCGGCAGCCCCAGGTTGCCAGCGATGTCCTGCAGGAGTTCCATGATCTGCAGGCTGGTGCGCGGGTCCAGCGAGGCGGTCGGTTCGTCGGCTAGCAAGATAGAGGGCTGCTGCATGAGCGCGCGCACCACGCCAACGCGTTGGCGCTGCCCGCCGCTGAGGCGCGAGGCGCGCTGGTTAACGAACTCCTCCATGCCCACCAGTTCGAGCAGTTCGTAAGCGCGGTTAATGTCGGCCTGCGGGTAGCGGCGGCTGGAGGCCTGCCAGAAGTTCACGTAACCCAGCCGCCCGGCCAGCACGTTCTCCATGACGGTCAGGCGGTCCAGCAGGTTGAAGCTCTGGAAGATCATGCCGATGGAGCGGCGCGCTTTACGCAGCGCCGCTCCCTTGAGTGCCGTTAGTTCTACGTCGTTCAGGCGTACGGTGCCGGAGTCGGGCTCTATGAGCCGGTTGATGCAGCGCAGCAGCGTGCTCTTGCCGGCCCCGGATGAGCCGATGATGGCGGTGATACCGCTGCCGTCGACCGTGAGGTTCAGACCGTTCAGAACGGGCTGACCCCGGCCGTACGACTTGGTGAGGTTCTCGATGTTCAGCTCCACCGCCGTACGCCTCCTAAACCCTTAGTCCAGACCCTCGGTGGTGTAGCTCACGCCGTTGAACTCCTGGATGGAGCGGATGACCGACCAGGTCTCGAGGTAGTTGATCGGCACGAACTTGCTCACGCCCTCGAACTCGTCGCCCAGCGCGGTGCCAATGAAGTCGAAGGTGAAGAACGCTTCTTCGATCTTGGCGATGAGCTCGGGGTCGAGGTTGTACACGTAGTTGTAGGAGGTGGTGGGGAAGACGTTGGTCTCGTAGATGATGCGCAGGTCCTCAGGGTCGTAAAGGCCGCGGCTGGCCATGCGCTCTACCACTTCGGAGGCTACGGGGGCGGCGTCGTAGTCGCCCGCCACCACGCCTAGCAGCGAGTTGTCGTGGCTGCCGCTGAAGAGGATCTCGTAATCCACGCCCGGCACGAGGCCCTGCTCGGGGAACAGCGCTTCGGGCGCCTGGTGACCAGAGTTGGAGGTGGGGGCCGTGTGCGCCACGCGCGCGCCCTTAAGGTCGGAGAGCTGCTCGTAAGGGCTGTCCTTCAGCACGTACACCTGCAGCGTGTAACCGAAGCGGCCCTCGTCGGAGCCCATGATGGCGAACGGCACGGCGCCCGCGAGGTTAACCGCGAACGGCGTGGGGCCGGTGGAGAAGCCCGCGATGTGCAGGCGGCCCGAGCGCATGGCTTCGACCTGCGCGCTGTTGGACTGCACGGCGAAGAAGCGCACGTTCTTGCCGGTCACTTCGGCCAGGTGCTCGAGGAACGGATCCCAGATGTCCTCGTAGATGGCCGGGTCTTCGACCGGTGTGTAGGCGAAGAACAGCGTGTCGGGGTTAACGAACTGCGCGGGGTCGGTGGGGGCGTCGGCTACGAGGTCGCCGTTCTCGTCGCAGTACATGACGTCGAGGTTGCCGCGGTTAGAGCACTCGGCCTGCGCGAACGCCGACGGCGTGAGGGCCAGCAGCAGCGCGCCGGCCAGGGTGAGCAGGGTCCAGAAACGAGGGGTTCTCTTGCTCATGCCATGCCTCCTGTAAGTACGTGCCTGCCTGCGCCGCTACACCGCGAACGCCTTAGACGTAAGCCCTAAGGGAGGCGCGGTAGCAGGGGAACAGATCAGTTTGGTGGCCCAAAGCTAGCATCAGCCGTTAACCAGTGTCAACCATAGCTGCACGTTGTATTAACGTGTTTCTTGACGGCTGCAAGCGGGTTTGCTAGATTCCGTTTACATCTGTTCAGCGCGTTGCCACGTTCGTTCGGGGTAACGACGCTGCGTGTCGAGTTAGGACGGAAGGGAGCGGCGCACCTCTTGGCGGAAGCAACCGTACACGGCTCAGCCAACAGCTTCAGGGCCGCCGACCTTGGCGCCGTGAAGGCGCTGGCGTTCGACCTCGACGGCACCATCTACCTGCAGGGCACGCCGCTGCCGGGCGCTCTAGAGCTGCTGGCCGCCCTGCGCCAGGCTGGCCTGAGTTACCTGTTCGTAACCAACAACTCCTCAGTTAGCGGCGCCACCTACATGGCCAAGCTGGCCGCCATCGGCCTGCAGCCCGAGCGTCACCAGGTGCTCACCTCCAACGACGTGGCCATGAGCCACCTGCACCAGGCGGGCATACGCCGCCCTTACCTATTGGCGACCGAGGAGGTGCGCGCCGCCTACGCGAGCGAGGGGCTGGCGCACGAGGAGGAGGCGCCCGACGCGGTGCTGCTGACGTTCGACACCGAACTCAGCTTCGCCAAGCTGGCCGCGGCCACGCGCCACATCAGCGCGGGCCTGCCGTACCTGGCCACGCACCCCGACGTAACCTGCCCCGTGCCAGGCGGCTTCCTGCCCGACACGGGC